>Ga0209918_1000061_pt1 | contig 82910 bp, 67 predicted proteins | sample SalPonD_shore_MG_FD_185712 | JGI IMG/M metagenome (GOLD analysis project Ga0209918, IMG submission 185712) | Salt pond soil microbial communities from South San Francisco under conditions of wetland restoration - Salt Pond MetaG... | ecosystem: Environmental > Aquatic > Marine > Intertidal zone...
GCTCGACCCGATGCGCGCCGAGCTCGTGGGGATCTCGCTCGCCGCCGAGCCGGGGCGCGCGTTCTACCTTCCCTTCGGCCACGTGGCGCCGCAGACGAGCCGGGACGAGGCGGGTGAGCCGGCGCTAGCGCTGGACGCCGAGCCTCCGGACAACCTGCCGGAGGTGACCTCGGAAGCCATGGCGCCCCTCCGCGAGCTCCTGGCCGACCCCTCGGTCCCCAAGCTCGGCCAGAACATCAAGTACGACCTGGTGGTGCTCAGGCGGGCCGGCGTGGAGCTGAAGGGGATCCGGTTCGACACCTCGCTCGCCTCCTACTGCCTGGACCCTGGGGCGAGGGAGCACTCGCTCGACATCCTCGTCATGGACCGGCTCGGCCGGAAGCTCACCTCGTACGAGGATGTGTGCGGGAGCGGGGCGTCCCGGATCTCCTTCGCCGAGGTGCAGCTCGACGAGGCGCTCCAGTACGCGGGCGAGGACGCCGACTACACGCTCCGCCTGGCGGGCGTCCTCGAGCGCGAGCTCCGGGAGCACGCCATGCGGGACCTCCTGGACCGCTTCGAGATCCCGCTCGTCCCCGTCCTGGCCGACATGGAGATGACGGGGATCGGGCTGGACCTGGACTTCTTCGCGAAGCTGGAGGAGCGGGTCACCCGGGAGCTCCGGCTGGTGGAGGAGGAGGTCCGGAAGATCGCGGGGGACGAGGTGAACCTCCGGTCGGTCCCGCAGCTCCGCGAGCTCCTGTTCGACCAGCTCGATCTCCCGGTCGTCAAGCGCACCAAGACCGGGCCCTCGACCGACGAGAGCGTGCTCAGCGAGCTGGCCGCCCGCGGGCACGAGGTGCCCCGGCTCATCCTCGAGTACCGCGAGCTCGACAAGCTGAGCTCCACCTACGTGGGCGTGCTCCCGGGCCTCGTGAACCCCGACACCGGCCGCATCCACACGAGCTTCAACCAGACGGTGGCGGCCACCGGCCGGCTCTCCTCGTCCGAGCCCAACCTGCAGAACATCCCGATCCGCTCGGTCCTCGGGCGCGAGATCCGCAAGGGATTCGTGGCCGAGGAGGGATGGACGTTCGTGGCGGCCGACTACTCGCAGGTCGAGCTCCGCATCCTGGCCCACCTGTCGGGGGACCCCGCCTTCGTGGAGGCCTTCCGCGAGGGGCGGGACATCCACCGCGAGACGGCGGCGCGCATCTTCGGCGTGAAGCCGGAGGACGTGGACGGCGGCATGCGCGACCGGGCCAAGACGATCAACTTCGCCACCATCTACGGGCAGGGCCCGGCGGCCCTGGCCTCGCAGCTCGGGATCTCGCGCAAGGACGCCGGGCGCTTCATCGAGAGCTACTTCGAGCGCTTCTCGGGCGTGAAGGCCTACCTGGAGCGCATGAAGGAGACCGCCCGGGAGCAGGGCTACGTGGAGACGCTGAGCGGCCGCCGCAGGTACATCCCCGAGATCCGCTCGCGGAACCCGGGCGTGCGCGGCTTCGGCGAGCGCACGGCCACCAACTCCCCCATCCAGGGCACCGCGGCCGACCTCATCAAGCTGGCCATGATCCGCCTGCACGAGGAGCTGGACCCGGAGCGCGCGCGCATGCTCCTCCAGGTGCACGACGAGCTCCTGTTCGAGGTGCGCGAGGGCGAGGTCGAGCAGGTGAGCGGGATCGTCCGGCGCGAGATGGAGGGCGCCATGGAGCTGGACGTCCCGCTCAGGGTCGAGATCGGGGAGGGCCCGAGCTGGTACGAGTGCAAGCCGTGAGGTGAGGCTCGGGGACGGCCCGGCGGTCGGCCCCCGCGGCCGGTGCGCGCCCGCCCGACCTCGCGCTCCCGGCGCCTACAGCTCCAGCGTCGTCCCGGCCCCGACCTCCAGCGCGCGGTCCACGACCAGGCGCGCCGCGGCCACGTCCTCGACCGCGTGGCCGGTCGACTTGTAGACGGTGAGCTCGTCGTCGGCCCGGCGGCCCGACCGCCGTCCGTCCAGCACCTCGCCCAGCTCCGCCACGACGTCGGGGTCGAGGCCCTGGAGCTCTCCCGCCCCCGCGGGCGGCGCCGCGGTCACCGCACCCCGCCACTCCACGAACACGCTCCCCCGGTAGATCGTGTCGGCGTCGATCTCCCGCCCGGCGCTCCCACCCACCGACCCGACGTGCGCACCGGGCGCGAGCCACTCGTCCTCGACGATCGGGAGGCGCGCGTCGGTGCAGCAGCACACGACCTCGGCGCCGCGGACGGCCTCCCTGAAGGAGGAGGACATCGTGACGCGGGGCGGGTCGCCGACCGAGGAAGCGGCCAGGATCCCCGGGGCCTCCGCGGCCAGGACTTCCGCGTGCTCGGGGCTGCGCGAGGCGATCCGGACCTCCTCCAGATCGAGGACGCTCGGCACGGTCTCCAGGTGGGCACGGCCCTGCACGCCGGCCCCGAGCACGGCCAGGACCCGGGAGCCGGGACGCGCCAGCAGGCGGGCCGCCACGGCCGAGGCGGCCGCGGTGCGGAGCGCGGTGATCCGCTCGCCGTCCAGGATCGCCGCCGGCGTCCCGGTGCGGTCGTCGAACAGGACGATGAGGCCCTGGTGGGAAGGGAGACCCTCCGCCGCGTTTCCGGGGAAGACCGTGACCAGCTTGGAGGCGAGGCCCATACCCTCGACCCAGCCCGGCATGGCGCCGAGGAGGCCGTCCGGCGTCCGGGCCGCCACGCGGGCGGGAACCGACGTCCGCCCGGCGCTCAGGGCGCGGAACGCATCCTCCAGAGCCTCCAGGAGCGGATCCACCTCCAGGAGCCGCTCCACGTCCTTACCATTCAGCACGAGCACCCGGCTCATCGTCCCTCCCAATCCTTCACAGGATCTTCCCCAGCCGCGGATCCACGCTCACCATCCACTCCCACACGCCCCCGTCCAGGCCCCGGACGGCCTCCACCCTGATCAGGCCGTCGGCGATCCCGACCCCGCCTCCGAGCGAGGTCCGTACCCCGCGGCTCTCCCGGATCCCCACCCCCGCCGGGCCGGCGCGCCACGCGTCCGCCGCCGCGGCTCCGGCCTCGCCCCAGCCGGCCCAGCCGGCCGCGCCGATCGCCCGCAGGCGGACCCATGAGCCCACGACGTCGTGGCTCAGCGCGAGCCGCGCGAAGGCGGCGTGGTCGCCGCCCCAGGCCCGGAACGGATAGCCGGGCACCGTGCCCCGCCCTCCCAGGAGGAGGAGCGCCTGCGGGGGCGGGGAGCCCGCGACGGCCGCGAGCCCGACCTCCGCGTCCCAGCCCCACGGCTCCAGCGCGGGCCCGGACCGTCCCTCAAGGGCCGCGGTGGCCCGCGTGAAGGCGAAGTCGCCGATCGCGTCGGTCGATCCGAGGAGGTCGGCCCGGGCCTCGAACGTCCCGGCCGGTGGACCGGCGAACGTCCTCCGCCAGGCCAGCTCGACCGCGGCCAGGTCCCCCTCGCGGATGGGACGGACCGGGCGCACGAGCTCATCGCCCGGCGGGAGGGCCACCAGGAGCGCCCGGCGCTGACGCTCGGCCCGCACGCCGGCCGAGAGGCGGCCGCCCGCCAGCGGCCACGTCACGGCCAGGCGCGCTCCGGTCCGGAAGTACGGGTCGGTGAAGTCCTCCCCTCCCGCCACGAACCCGGCGCTCGCCACCACGCCGTCGGCGGCGACGAACGGTCCGATGTCGGTGAAGCGGTTGCCATAGGCCTCGAGGTCGATGCGGCCTCCTCCGAGGGGGCCGGCGTAGCCCAGCCTCCACTCGGGCCGCCCGGCCTCGAACGGCCACCCGGCGTGCGCCTCGAAGGCACGCACGTCGTCCATGCGCCAGCGGGCGCCGATCCCGAGGAACAGGCCCTCGGACCTCCGCGCCCGGATCACCGAGGAGACGTCCGGGACGGCCGGCCGCAGCCTGCCGCTCCCGCCCAGGAGGTCCGCCCCCACCAGCCTCCGCGCCTCGGCGCGGACCTCCTCGGGGCCCACGGTGCCCCGCAGGCCGGAAGCGGCCGCGTCGTCGTAGAGGCCGTCGCTCCAGCCGCCGTAGCGGTGCAGGGACGCCGGGCCCAGGGTGACCACCTTTCCCCCCTCGGGCAGGTCCGGCATGTGCGGGACGTTCACGCGGAGGTCGCGGACCTCCAGGTGGGTCCGGATCACGCCGCTGAGGGGGAAAGCCAGCCAGCTGGCGGTCCGGCGGATGTCCACCCACTGCTCGGCGGGGAGCCACCAGCGGCCTTCGTGGAGGGCCGACCGGAGGTCGACCGTGATCGCGACCACCGTGGGATCGCGGTAGGCCGAGGGCGTGAACGTGAACCGCATGCGGGCCACGGCGCCCGTGGCGCCGTCCAGGTAGACGCTCCCCACCACGCCCGGCCGCTCCGGGTCCCGGGGTCGGACCTCCACCCGGTAGACGGTGGTCGAGCGGCCTGGCATCCGGATCCCGAGGGAGTCGGCCAGGCGGTAGCTGTAGAAGGAGGTGGCGCCCGGCGCCACCGGATGGAGCACGTCGCGGACCTCGCTTCCCTCCCCGATGCGGATCCGCCCGCCGAAGTTCCCGAGGACGAGGCTCAGGTGGTCGATGTGATAGCGGATCCTGGTGGGGAGTCGCTTCTCGGAGCGCCGACCCACGATGGTCTGGAGCGAGGCGTCGGGCGCCTTCCATCGCACCCGAAGCGCCAGCTGGTCGGCCCGGACCATGTGCTCGCCGCCGGCCTCCGGAGCCCCGGCCCCGCCGCCGGGCGCGCCGGAGGCCGAAGCCCCCTCCCCGCCCAGGCCGGCCAGGAAGTAGACGTGCGCCTCGACCGTGGCCTCGAAGTTGTGGAGGCTCGTGTCGGCCCACGCGCCGCGCCGCGCCTCGACGGCCCTGCCGACGAGCGCCATGACGCGCTGTCCGTTCCATCCCGCCGTGTCGGGGGGGGCGGGCGCGGTGGCGGCAGCGGCCGCAACGGCGCCGGGCGCCCGATGCGCGCGGGCCGCGGCGGGCAGGAGCAGGATGCTCCCCAGCGCGGCCAGGGTCCACCGGATCGTCGGTCCTCGCTCGAACACGATTGCTGCGTACGCCCCCGGCGGGGGCGGCGTTCCGGCGGGCGCGGGCTCCGTCGGCGGAGGACTCCGGCGGACGACCCGCCCGCGTCAGTCCGGGAGCGGGAGGTAGAGGCCGAAGACCGAGCCCTTCCCGGTGCGGCTGGTGGCCACCAGGTCCCCGCCCTGCAGGCGCGCCAGGCGCCGCGCGATGGTGAGGCCCAGCCCCGTCCCCTCCTGCGGACGGCTGAGAAGGCGCTCGGTCTGGTGGAAAGGCTCGAACACCCGCTCGATCTCCGCGGCGGGAATCCCGATCCCGGGGTCCTTGACCTCCAGGGCCAGGAACCGGGTCTGGGGCGGGAGCGCCTCCCCGGGCTCGGAGGCCGGGTCCTCCACGAGCCGGGTCTCCAGGCGGATGGTCCCCTTCTCGGTGAACTTGATCGCGTTGGTGAGGAGCTTGGTGAGGACCTGCCGGGTGCGCGACGGGTCGCCCCGCACCCGGTCCCAGGCCCGGTCGTGGCGCACGGCGACCCGCAGGTCGCCTTCCGAGAGGAGCGCGTCGACGGTCTCCAGCACCTCCTCGAGGAGCTCCCCCACGGAGAACGTCGTCTCCTCGAGCTCGAGCTCCTCGGCCTCGAGGCGCGCGAAGTCGATGAGATCGTTGATGAGCGCCAGGAGGCTCTGCCCCGCCCGGGAGGCCCTCTGGACCGAGTCCTTCTGCTCGGCGCCGAGCTCCCCCCGCAGGCCCGCCTGCAGGAGGGAGAGCTGGCCGAGGATCACGTTGAGCGGCGTCCGCAGCTCGTGGCTCACGAGCGCCAGGAGCCGGGACTGCGTCTCGAGCTCGGAGCGGAGGATCCGGTTGGCCCGCTCGACGCTCCGCACCCGGCTCAGCTCGGTGATGAACCACACGAACCTGCGCCGCTCGCCGGTGAGCCGGGTGCTCACCCCGCGGAGCAGGACCGGACGGCTACGCCCCTCCCGGTCCACGAGAGTGGCCTCGGTCCGGGCGCTGCTCACCTTCGAGAGCATCCCGCGCAGCTGCTCGAAGGTGGGGAGATCGATCGCGCCCAGGATGTCGTCGGCCGGTCGGCCCACGGCGTCCTCGGGCTCGGAGCCGGCCAGCGCCGCCAGCGCGCGGCTGGCGAACGTGATCGTGCCCGACTCGTCCGCGACCAGGACCTCGTCGCGGGTGCCCTCGAGCAGGGCCCTGCACAGGGCCGTGGCGTCCTCGGGGCGGGGGACGGAGGGGGTCGCCCGGGGAGCCTCGTCGGTCGCGGAGGCCGGCTCCTGGCCCTCGTAGAGCTCCAGGGTGCAGCCCAGCTGCCGGGCGGCTTCCCGCAGCGCGGTCCAGGCCTCCTCGTCGGGGGCCCGTAGGACCAGGAGGTCCAGGACATCCGTGCGCTGCTCTTGGGCCATCTTCACTGGCGTCGGCGCCGGGGGAAGAGGGTGCCGGACTCGATCTCACGCCGGCAAAGGGGGCAAGAGGCAGGCCACGGCCGGCGTCGCGTCCCGGATCGGCGGCCGTCCCGGGACCCGACCGCCGCCGGGTCGGAGCCTCTTCGAGGCCCGGCTCAGCGCCCCTGGAAGAGGTCCTCCTGTCCGTCGTCCGCCTCGTCCCCGGTCACCAGCTCGTCGATCCTCCGGATCCACGACTGGGCGTCGAAGTTCCCCTCGCTCCGGAGCATGCGCCGGACCACGGGCGACAGGCTCTCCAGCACCCCCCGCAGGTCCGTGACGGCCTCCCGCAGCCGCGCCTCCCCGGACCCCCCGCCGGGCCCGGCGGCCATGTCCTCCAGCAGGCTGTTCTCGGTGCGAGAGGCGATGATCGGCGCGGAGCGCGTCTCCACGAAGACCTCGGTCCGGCGGCCGGGCCCGCGCTCCTCCTCGATCGGCAGCAGGCCGACGATGTGGTCGGAGCGCCAGTACTTTCCGTATCCCAGGTGGACCATGCGGTGGGTTCGGATGTCCACGGCACCTCCGCTGCGGTGGGCGGTGGATCCCAGAAGGTCGGAAGGGCCGGGTTCCTGAGCGGCCGTCCCGCCGCGTAACTTCCCCGGACGGTCGGGAGGTGTCAAGGCGCGCGCGCGGCCGGCTGGCCGGGGTGCCTTCTCCCCCGTTACGATGCGGCCCTTCGCGGCACGGCGGGGCCGCCGTCGGCCGCGGGGCCGGAGTCGCCCCGGCGGCGATGCTTCTGGAAGGAGGACGAACGTGCGAAAGATCCGGACGGGAGAGGCCCTCCGCTATCACGAGGAGGGCCGCCCCGGGAAGATAGAGGTCGTTCCGACCAAGCCCACGCGAACCCAGCGGGACCTGTCCATGGCGTACACGCCCGGGGTGGCGGAGGCATGCCGGGCGATCGTGGACGAGCCCGGCGACGTGTATCGCTACACCGCCCGGGGGAACCTGGTGGCGGTGGTCTCCAACGGCACGGCGGTCCTGGGCCTGGGCGACATCGGTCCGCTCGGCGCCAAGCCGGTCATGGAGGGGAAGGCGGTGCTGTTCAAGGCCTTCGCCGACATCGACGTCTTCGACCTCGAGCTGGACGCGCCCGACGCCGAGGGTGTCATCCGCTTCTGCGAGATGCTGGAGCCTACGGTGGGCGGCATCAACCTGGAGGACATCTCCGCGCCCGACTGTTTCGAGATCGAGGCCCGCCTGCGGGAGAGCCTGGACATCCCGGTCTTCCACGACGACCAGCACGGGACGGCGATCATCTCGGGAGCCGCGCTCCTGAACGGGCTCGAGGTGGCCGGCAAGGAGATCGGCGAGGTGCGCGTGGTGTTCGCCGGCGCGGGCGCCGCGTCGGTGGCCACGGCCGACCACTACGTGCGGCTCGGAGTCGACCCCGACAGGATCCTGATGACCGATCGGAGCGGCGTCATCCACACGGGCAGGGAGGGCCTCCCGCCCCACAAGGCCCGGTACGCTCGCGACACGGAGGCCCGCACGCTGGACGACGCCCTGCGGGGGGCGGACGTGTTCGTGGGCCTGTCGGTGGGCGGGACGGTGAGCGGCGAGATGGTGGCATCGATGGCGGAGGACCCGATGGTGTTCGCCATGGCCAACCCGGACCCCGAGATCGCGCCCGAGGAGGTCGCGGCGGTCCGGGACGACGCGATCGTGGCCACCGGCCGCTCGGACTACCCGAACCAGGTGAACAACGTCCTCGGATTCCCCTTCATCTTCCGGGGAGCGCTGGACGTGCGCGCCAGGGCCATCAACGATGCCATGAAGCTGGCCGCCACCCATGCGCTGGCCGGGCTGGCCCGGGAGGACGTCCCCGAGGCGGTGAGCGCGGCCTACGGCGAGGAGCGCATCCGCTTCGGCCGGGACTACCTCATCCCGAAGCCGTTCGACGCGAGGATCCTCCTGTGGGTGGCGCCGGCGGTGGCCGAGGCCGCCATGAGGACGGGCGTGGCGCGGCGCGAGCTGGACCTCGACGCGTACCGTACGGAGCTCGAGGCGCGGCTGGGGCCGGCGCGCGAGCTCATGCGGGCGATCATGGACAAGGCCCGCCGCCGCCCCAAGCGGATCGTCTTCCCCGAGGGGGAGGACCCGCGCGTGGTACGGAGCACCACCGTGATCCGCGACGAGGGCTTCGGGGTGCCCATCCTGCTCGGCAGCCGCGAGCGGATCGAGGAGGTGGCCGCGGCCGAGGAGGTCGACCTGGACGGGGTCGAGCTCATCGACCCCGAGAGCTCCGACCGGCGCTCGGAGTATGCCGAGAGCTTCTGGCGTCAGCGCCAGCGACGCGGCGTCACGCGGTCGGACGCAGAGTGGCTCATGGAGCGCCCGATCTACTACGGGAGCATGATGGTCCGCTCCGGCGAAGCGGACACGCTGATCGCGGGCGTCAACATGTACTATCCGGACGCCCTGCGGCCCGCGCTCCAGGCGATCGGGACGGCGCCCGGGCACACCCGGGTCGCGGGCCTCTACCTGATGGTGTTCGAGGAGCGCCTCTATCTCTTCACGGACACCACCGTGAACATCGACCCGAGCTCGGAGGAGCTGGCCGAGATCGCGATCGCCACGGCCGACTTCGCCCGCGGCCTGGGGGTGGAGCCCCGGGTGGCGCTCCTCTCCTTCTCGAACTTCGGCTCGGTGCGGCACCCGGAGGCCGAGCGGGTCCGCAGGGCGGTCGAGCTGGTGCGGCGGGCCAGGCCGGACCTGGACGTGGACGGGGAGATGCAGGCCGACACCGCCGTGGTGCCCGAGATCCTGCACGAGCTCTACCCCTTCGCGCGGCTCGGCGAGCCGGCCAACGTCCTGGTGTTCCCGGACCTGGCCGCGGCGAACGTGTGCTACAAGCTGCTCCATCGCCTGGGCGGCGCGGAGGCCATCGGGCCCGTGCTCCTGGGCATGGATCGTCCGGTGCACATATTGCAGCGGGGCTCGACCGTCACGGACATTGCCAATCTGGCCGCGATCTCGGTCGTGGACGCGCAGGCGCGGGAGGCGACGCCCGAGCCGGGCGTCTGAGCGCCCCCGGCCGGCCGCCCCCCGCGATCGGCGGTCGGACGCGCGGCAGCGAGTTCCAGGATCCAACGCACATAGAGGAGGCAGCTTGATCATCGCCACCGATGCACCGCCCAAGTGCCGGGGCATCCTCGACAACCCCGACCGCGAGAAGCTGAGGGAGCTGGCGAGGCCCGACGAGCGCACGACCGAGTACGGGAGCCCCGCCTTCGTGACGCAGCATCGGGCCCGGAGCGCCGCGAACACCCGCACGACGGTGGACGGCGAGATCACCGAGGAAGACCTTCGGATGATCGAGCGAGCCAGGGAGTTCCTGGAGGGCCGCGAGCTCATCCGGGTCGATCGATGCATGGGCGAGCCGAGCGGCTTCGGCTGCCTGCACTGCCGCCTGTACGTCACGCGACCGTTCGCCCGGCTGGCGCTGATGTTCCACGCCAGCCTGACCGAGTCGGGGGACCCGGACGCCGAGCCCGACTTCGTCACGATCGACATCCCGGAGTGGCCGCACGGGAAAGCCATCCTCGTCGATCCGGATCAGGGCGTCACCTACGTGCTCGGATCGGACTACTTCGGCGAGATCAAGAAGTCCTTCCTGCGCCAGGCCATGTACTACGCCAAGGACCGAGGCGTGGGACTGGGGCTCCACGCGGGCAGCAAGATGGTGCACACCCGGAGCGCCCGGACCGGGGAGATCGCCGAGAAGGGCTTCCTGTTCTTCGGGCTCTCGGGGACGGGCAAGACGAGCCTCACCTGCCACGACTTCGACCTGGACGAGGAGGACGGCGAGTACGTCCGGGTCCGCCAGGACGACGTGGTCATCCTCTCGCACGACGGCTTCTGCAAGGGCACCGAGGGCGGCGGCTTCTACATCAAGACGGACGCGCTCAACCCGCGCGACCAGGAGGCGCTCTACGACGCCGCCACCAGCGAACGGGCCATCCTCGAGAACGTGTGGGTCGAGGAGGACGGCACGGTCGACTTCTACGACGAGGAGCTCACCTCGAACGGCCGGGCGATCGTGCCGATCGACGGCGTGCGCAACACCGACGAGACGATCGACGTCGAACGGATCACCGACATCTTCTTCATCACCCGGAACCCCCTCGTCCCGGCGATCGGACGCCTCACCCCCGACCAGGCCGCGGTGGCGTTCATGCTGGGCGAGTCGATCAAGACGTCGGCCGCCGACCCGAACGCCTCCGGCGAGCCGGTCCGGGTGGTGGGCACCAACCCGTTCATCGTCGGGCCCAGGGGCGAGGAGGGGGAGATCTTCCGGGAGATCCTGGAGGTGAACCCCGACCTGCACTGCTACATCCTCAACACCGGGAAGATCGGCGAGGGAGACCAGGCGGCCAAGATCGGACTCCTGGACACCGTAGCGATTCTGCGCGCGGTGGCGCGCGACGAGATCGAGTGGATCGAGGACGAGACCTCCCGCCTGGAGATCCCGAGCGAAGTCCCCGACGTCCTGGCCACCAAGCTGCACCTGGGCGAGCACTTCGCGGAATCCGAGCTCGAGGAGAAGCTCGGGGGTCTCAGGGAGCAGCGACGGGCCTGGCTCGACCGCTTCCCGACCTTCCCGGAGGAGCTCAAGGAGGCGGTCTACTGATCGGCTGCGGGCCGTCCTAGACCCGTGAGCCCCGTGGCTCGTCCGAGGACGGTCCGGGACCCTCTGTGGGGCAACATCCGGCTGGACGCGCGGGCGGCGGCGGTGGTCGACTCCCCTCCCTTCCAGCGCCTGCGCCGCGTCAAGCAGCTGGGCTTCGCCCACCTGGTGTATCCGGGCGCTGTGCACACGCGCTTCCTGCACGCGCTGGGGGTCCACCACCTTGCGCGGCGCGCGCTCGGGACGCTCGAGTCCGGCGGGGCGCTGGACGGGCTGACCGGGCGCGAGCGGGAGCTCCTCCCGCTCGTCCCCCTGGCGGCGCTCCTCCACGACGTGGGGCACTATGCCTTCTCGCACGCCATGGAGGAGATCGAGCCCGACTCCCTGCCAGGCTACCACGAGGAGCTGGCCGGCCGCTTCCTGGACGCCCGGCCCATCCGCGAGGTTCTGGAGGACGTGCGTCCGGACGCCCCGGCCGTCGTGGCGGACTTCATCCGCGGCCGCTCGGGCCATCCCCTCCAGGGCCTGATCGCCGGGTCGCTGGACCTGGACAAGCTCGACTACCTGGCCCGCGACAGCTTCTTCTGCGGCGTGCCCTACGGCGCGGTGGACGTGGACCGGCTGCTGGACTCGCTCACGCTGGCGCGGGAGGAGCCGGGCGCCCCCCTCGAGCTGGGCGTGACCGAGAAGGGCATCACGGCCCTCGAGTCGCTCCTCTTCTCCAAGTACCAGATGTTCCGGAACGTGTACTGGCACCACGCGGTCCGGGCCGCCACGGCCCTCTTCCGCCGGCTGGTCGAGACCGCGCTGGACACGGGCGTGCTGGGACCCGAGGAGCTTCCGGGCCGGACGGACGAGGAGCTCCTCGGCACGCTGCTCCGCCGGGTGGAGGGGCGCGGCGAGCCGGGCGCGGCCGCCGACGAGGGCCGGGATCCCGGCCGCGCGGTGGCGGGCATGGTGAGGGCGCTGGTCGACCGGCGTCTGCCCAAGCGCTGCGCCGAGCTGTTCGGCGACGAGCTCCCCGCCGAGCCCGGCACGTGGCTGCAGGACAGCCCCGAGCTCGCGCGCCGGCTCGAGACCCGGCTGGGCCGGGAATGGGGCCTGGAGGAAGGGGTGGTGCTCCTGGACTATCCGGCCTACCCCGAGATGCTCGACCTCCGGCTCCTCCTGGTGCGGAGCGGCGGGGAGGTGCGGCGGCTGACCTCGGCGGGCGCGGAGGGGCTCCTGGACCTCCCCCGCCTCAGCCGGGCCCTCCACCATTCGGCGCGCGTGTTCCGGATCTTCACCCTTCCGGCCACCGAGCCCCGGGACGCCTGGCCGATCCTGGAGCTCCTGCAGGCCCCGGCTTCGGAGGCGGAGGCCCGGCTCGAGGACGCCCGACCCCTCTATTGAGCCGGGGGCTCCTCCGGCCGCACGAGGAGCACCGTGATGTTGTCCGGGCCGCCCCTGCGGTTGGCCTCACGCACCAGCTCCCCGGCGGCGCCCTCGAGGTCGGCCGCTTCACGGAGGGCCCGTCCGAGCTCTCCCTCCAGCTCCGGCTCGCCCACGGCCGCGGTCAGCCCGTCCGAGCACAGGAGGTAGACGTCGCCCGGGCGCCACTCGATCTCGAACAGGTCGGGCTCCGAGAAGCCGTCGGCCCCGAGCGCGCGCGTGAGGACGCTCGAGGCCGGGTGTCTGCGGGCCTCGTCCTCGGTGAGCTCGCCGCTGTCGACCCGGGCCTGCACCCAGGTGTGGTCCCGGGTCAGACGGCCCAGCCCCTCGCCCCGCATGCGGTAGGCCCGGCTGTCGCCCACGTGGGCGACCACCCCGCGGCCGTCCGTGAGGAGGAGCATGGCGGTCAGGGTCGTTCCCATCCCGCGCCGCTCCGGACGCTCGCGGGCCTGCTCGCGGATGCGGCGGCCGGCCGCCCGCACGGCCGCCGCCAGGACCTCCCGGGCCCCGGCAACGGTGTCCGGCGCGCGGTCTCCCAGGCTCTCCTCCACCGCCTCGACGGCCAGCCGGCTGGCGACCTCGCCAGCCGCGTGGCCTCCCATCCCGTCGGCCACGGCGTACAGGCCCGCACCGGGAACCGCCGTCCAGGCGTCCTCGTTCTGGTCCCGGACTCGGCCGACGTCCGTCGCGGCCGCGAAGGTCGTGGTAGAGGTCATGCTCCTCTCGCGGAGGGCGTCAGAAGGCCGTCGACGACCGGGGTGCGGGCCCGTTTCGTGCGCCTCGGGTCCGTGTCGGAGATAGTCGGCGGCATCGGATCGTTCGTGGAGTCTATGCGCGCGCACCCGGATCCCGAAAGATCTGGGCCGGAGTCTCCCGCGAGGCCGCGTCACGGGTGCACTTGCGCCACGCGCTGCCCGCCGCCCACTCTTGCCGCGAGAGGCCGCGCCGGCCCGCGCCGGCGGGGCGAGCCGTCCTGACCGGGATCGGGAGACACATGTCCGCGACGCGACTTCCCACGCAGCGCTCCGGGGCCTCCGCCCCGGGCCCCGCAGGGCCCCCGCCCGAGGTCGAGCTCGAGCACCTGGACGCCCTGTGGTTCCAGGTGGCCGGGACCGTGTGCAACCTCCGGTGCTCGCACTGCTTCATCAGCTGCGCGCCCGACAACGACGACTTCGGCTTCCTGGGGCTCGAGGACGTGATGGCGTGGGTCGAGGAGGGCCGCCGCTTGGGCGTGAAGGAGTACTACCTGACGGGGGGCGAGCCCTTCATGAACCGGGACCTGCCCGCCATGGTCGAGCGCATCCTGGAGGTGGGCCCGGTCAGCATCCTCACCAACGGCACGCTCCTGCGGGAGGGAGACCTGCGACGGATGGCCTCGGCGGCCGAGCGCTCCATCTACTCGCTCGAGATCCGCGTGAGCATCGACGGGCCCACGCCCGAGATGAACGACCGCGTCCGGGGCGAGGGGACGTTCGAGCGGGCCATGGAGGGCGTGGAGCGCCTCCTCGACCACGGCTTCCTCCCGATCATCACTGCCACGCAGGTGTGGGAGCCGGAGCGGGACGAAGCGGTCCGCCGCTGCTTCGTGGCGACGCTCCGGGAGCGCGGCTACGAGCATCCCCGCCTCAAGATCCTCCCCTCCCTCCGCATCGGGCGCGAGGAGCTCAGGAGCGCGGGCTACGACCCGCACGAGTGGGTCACCGCGCAGATGCTGGAGGGCTACGACCGTGGCCAGCTCCTGTGCTCGAGCAGCCGCGTCGTGAGCGACCGGGGCGTGCACGTATGCCCGATCCTCCTGGACCGTCCGGACTCGGTGCTCGGGAGCACGCTCGAGGAGGCGGACCGGCCGTTCGCGCTCTCCCACCAGGCCTGCTACACGTGCTGGCTGCACGGGGCGATCTGCAGCAATTTCGGGGGAATCGGTGAGGACGGGGCCTGAGGAGCCGGCCGGGGAGCCTCCGGCGCCGGAGCGGGTCGAGCCTCCCGTAGCCGTGTTCGGGGGCGTGTACAGCAACCACGTGGCCCTGGAGGCCGTGCTGGCGGACGCGCGCGAGCGAGGCGCACGCTCCTTTTACTGCCTGGGTGACCTGGGCGCGTTCGGCCCGAACCCGGACCGGGTCTTCCCGCTCCTCCTCGAGGCGGACGTGGGCGTGGTGCGCGGCAACTACGACGACTCGCTGGCGCGCGGGCTCGAGGACTGCCAGTGCGGCTACACCGACCCCAGGGACAACCACTTCGCCCGCCTCTCCTACCGCTACACGTACCGGAAGACCTCCCGGCGCTGGAAGGCGTGGATGGCCGGCCTGCCGGCCGAGCGGCGGCTCGAGCTGGACGACCTCTCGGTTCTCCTGTGTCACGGGAGCCCCCGGCGGACGAACGAGTTCCTGTGGGAGTCGACCACGTCCACCGACTTCCTGGCCCACCTGGCCCGGGAGTACCGGGCCGACGTGATCCTCGGGACCCACACCGGGATCCCCTGGAAGAGGAAGCTTCCCGGGGGCGGCCTGTTCGGGAACGTGGGCGTCATCGGGCGGCCCGCGAACGACGGCCGCACCGCCGTGTGGTACGGGCTCCTGCGCCCGGGCCCGGAGCTGGAGCTGGTGCCGGTGGCCTACGACCACGAGGGGCTGGCGGCCGAGATGCGCGAGGAGTCGCTCCCGGAGGAGTTCGTCGAGACCATTCTGACCGGGTGGTGGACCACCTGCCTGGAGGTGCTGCCGGCCCGCGAGAGGGCGAGCGGGCGGTACTGACGCTCCGCGGGCGGTACGGAGCTGCCGACGCGGCTCCGTCGAGGCCGCGCGGGCGCGCGGGACCCTCCTGCGGCGATCCTCCACTCTCCGGGCCCGATCCGATGCGTGCCCGCAACGGACGGCGCCTCCCCGCGGACCGGCTGCCGGGCGCCTCCCGCCGGGTCGGCTTCGCTGCGCGGCTCCGCGCGCCGCGCGGTTTCGATGTCCGGAAAGTCAGGCCGGGGGCGGGTTTTCGGACGGCGCGCACGCCGCGGCCGCACCCCCGGAGCCGGGAAGTCCAGTCAGCGCGCGGCTTCCGGCCGCGACGGGCACGCTTCTCGCAACTTCGACGGCTCCGCGCGCAGCGCGTTTACGTTTTCCGGGATCGGATCTAGCTTGCGCTCGCGGTAAGGAGCCCGCGGCCGGCACGCCGTCGGGCGCCGCCGCGGGAAGCGCCTCATCGGACTGCCATCGACCGGATCGCCATGGCCCGCAACGGTCGTCCCTCACGCTCGATCGCGGCCTCCCGAGCATCGGGAGACTCGAACGCGATCGACCTGTACCTGGACGAGCTCGGCCGCTATCCGATGCTCGATGCGGTGGAGGAGGACCGCGTGGCCCGGCGCGCCCGCAGGGGCGAGCAGGCGGCGCTGGACGCCCTGGTGCGCGCCAACCTCCGCTTCGTGGTCTCCGTCGCGAAGCGCTACCAGAACCGCGGCCTCTCCTTCGCCGACCTCATCCAGGAGGGGAACGTGGGGCTGGTGACGGCGGCCGAGAAGTTCGATCCGGACCAGGGCGTGAAGTTCATCAGCTACGCCGTGTGGTGGATCCGGCAGGCCATCCTCGCGGCGCTGGCCCGGCAGAGCCGCTCGGTCCGCCTCCCGCTGAACCGCGCCACCGAGCTGGGCCGCGTCCTCCGGGCCCGCGAGCAGCTCCGCCAGGACCTGCGGCGCGAGCCCTCCGCCGCCGAGATCGGCGAGGTCGCCGACCTGGAATCCTCCACGGTCGAGATGCTCCAGGCCCTGAACATGGCCGAAGTGCGGCTGGACGCGCCCGTGGGCGACTCCGAGGACAACCAGCTCCAGGACCGCTTCCTCCTGGACGACACGAACCTGGAAGTGGAGCTCGAGGACGCCATGCTCGGAGAGCTCCTGGACCGGGCGCTCCGCCTCCTGAGGCCCCGCGACGCGCGCGTCCTTCGGCTCTACTACGGGCTGCAGGGCGAGGGCGAGCACACGCTCGAGGAGATCGGACAGGTCCTGGGGGTCACCCGCGAGCGCGTCCGCCAGCTGCGGGACCGGGCACTCCGGGAGCTGCGGCAGGGCGAGATGGGGGAGATGCTGGCGAGCTACGCCGCCTGAGCTCTATCGGCCGGCTCCTCCCCGCTCCGGGGTCGACGTCGCCCCCCCAGCCGGTCTCGCGCCCGCCCTGCCGGAACCGGAGGCGCCCTCCTCCTGCGGGCTCGCGGCCCTCGGGGCCTCCCGCACGCCCTGGAGCGCGGGGCAGCTGCCCCGCTCCGTGAAGGCCAGCTCCGCGCTCGCGCCCGCCCGGTGCGCCGCGATCCACTCGCCCGACCCGTCCGTCAGCCGGAGCATGTACAGCCGGGAGCCTCCCGCATCGAGCGCGCCCAGCCAGCTCAGGGCCCGCTTGCCGGACTCCGACCCGTAGCGGTGCACCACGCTCCATGCCGGAACGTACCCGCGAGCGGGCTCGAAGCGAGCCACGTAGAACAGGGAGGTCGCCGCGCCCGACGTCGGCGGCACCGGCGCGAGCGTGTCGCCGATGAGGTAGGTGGCGGCCATGGCCGGCAGGGTGTCGTCGGGGAGCGTCACCCTCTGAAGGTCGGCGCGCTGCGCCAGGTAGGGCCGATCGACGCCGGCCTGCCCGAGGAGGTTCTCGGCCAGGATGGGCCCGAAGGTGCGGGTCCTGTCGTCGAGCCCCTCGACCGGGACCCGGACCGGCACGGTGTCGGCCGGAGCGGGTCCGATCGCGAAGGCCCAGCGGGGGACGTCCTGGCCGGGGAGCACCAGGGCCCTGGCGTCCACCACGGGCGGGCAGCCCGCGTTGACCGACACGCGGGTACCGGACACTATGAGCGTCCCCGCGGGCTCTCCCGCGATCTGCAGGGAGAGCGTGGTCCCGTGGCGGGCGAAGGCCGAGTCGAAGCGGGCCCGATAGTCCGCGTCGGCGTCGGAAGGCCACGCGAGGGCCTCGAGCCCTTCGCTCCCCACCCGGGCGAAGGGCACGGCGGCGGCCGTCCCATCCGCCTGGAGCTGTACGACGTAGGCGAAGGGCGCCGGGGGGAGCGGCACCGGAGGCGGGGCCGCCACGCCGGTCGAGCCGGCCGCGGCGCCCCGGGATTGCGGTCGTTCGAGCGTGACGTGGCCTCCGCCCCACTTCACGTCGCAACCGACGGCGGTCGCGGCCGCGAGGAGGACCGCGAGCAGGTGCGTCGGGCGTCGCCCAGTCGATGCCATCGTGCGCCGAGCCTGCCGGTGGAAGAAGCCGTTCGGCCATGGGCCGCGTGAAGGCGGGAAGCTAGGGGCCGGGGTGGACGTCATCAACGGCGTGCCCCCCGGGGCCGAGGTCCCGGAGACTCGAGAGGAGGAGCGTTGGCCGGCCACGGTACGGTCGCGGTGTACATGCACGAGGATTGCGCCCGCCACGACACGGGCTGGCGACATCCCGAGCACCAGGGCCGGCTGCGCGCCGTGAGCGCGGGGCTCGAGGCCGCCCTCCCGGAGCTCCTCCCCGAGGTGGTCTCCGCCGCGGGCGAGAGGCTGGATCCCGCGCGGCTCCGCCTGGCGCACGAGGAGACGCTCATCGACACGGTCCGCAGGGGGGTCGAGCGGGCGGCCCGGCGCGGGGAGCCCGTCCACCTGGATGCCGACACGGTGGTCTCGGCCGCGTCCTGGGATGCGGCGCTCGCGGCGGCCGGCACCTCGGTGGCCGCGTGCCGGGCCGTCCTGGAGGGTCGGCACCGCCACGCGTTCTGCGCGATCCGTCCCCCCGGCCACCACTCCACACCCGACCGTCCTATGGGCTTCTGCCTGTTCAACAACGTGGCGCTGGCCGCCCGGGAGGTGCTGGCGTCCGGGTCGGTCGACCGGGTGCTGATCGTGGACTGGGATGTGCACCACGGCAACGGGACGCAGGACATCTTCTACGAGGACCCCGATGTCTTCTACCTGTCGATGCACCAGCACCCGCTGTATCCGGGTACGGGCATGGAGGGGGAGAAGGGCGCCGGCCCGGGTGATGGCACGACGCTGAACCTCCCCATGCCGCCGGGCCTACCCCGGGAACGGTACATGGACGCCCTGGGGGAGGCCGTGGCGGAGACGCTCGCCTCCTTCCGGCCGGGCCTGGTGCTCGTCTCGTGCGGCTTCGACTCGGCTCGCGGCGATCCGCTGGCGGGGTTCACGCTCGAGCCCGGGGACTTCAGGAGCCTCACGCGCGACGTGGCACGCCTCGCGCGCGAGTCGGGGGCGGGGCCGCTGGTGTCGGTCCTGGAGGGCGGCTACAACACCTCGTCGCTGGGGGAGCTCGCGGCCGAGCACGTGAGAGGTCTGGTCGACGCGGTCCGGGAGGAGGACGCATGAGCGCATCGTTGTCGAAGGAGTTCGTGGAGCGTGCCCGTGAGGCCCTCGAGGAGGAGGGGCTGGACGGCTGGCTCCTGTTCGATCTCGAGGGGAGGAACCGCGTGGCCGCCGAGATCCTGGGCCTCCCCGAGGGGACCTCGCGCCGCCACTTCGTCCTCATCCCGCGGGAGGGACGGCCGGTGGCGCTCGCCCACAGGGTCGAGGGACAGAAGTGGGAGGGGTGGGAGCACGAGCTGCGGCCGTACGTGGGCTGGGAGGAGATGGAGGAGGAGCTCGGCTCGATGCTCGACCGGACCGACTGGATCGCGATGGAGATCTCCGAGGCCGACGCCGTCCCCTTCGTGGACTACGTCCCGGCCGGGGTCGTGGGCCTCATCGAGTCGATGGACGTCCGCGTGGTGAGCTCCGCCGGCCTCGTGTCCCGGGCCTACGCCCGCTGGAGCGAGACCGGTCTCCGGACGCACCGGCGGGCCGCCCGCGAGCTGGCCCGCATCGCCCGGGAGGCGTTCGACGCGGCGGCCGAGGGGGTGCGCTCGGGGAGCCCGCTGACCGAGCGCGAGGTGGCCGACCGGGTCCTGGCGGCGCAGGAGGCGGCCGGCCTCGGGGGCGGCGGCGTCATCATCGCGGGCGGCCCCGACACGGCGCTCCCCCACTTCGAGCCCGCCGAATCGGGCTCCCGTAGGCTGGCGCGCGGCGAGGTGTTCCTGGTCGACCTGTGGGGGCGCGTGCAGGGCGAGCCGGACGCCGTGTTCGCCGACCAGACGTGGATGGGCGTCCTCGACGAGGGCCTGCCGGAGGGATTCGGCGCGGCGTGGGAGGCTGTGGCCGCGGCGCGCGACGGGGTGGTGGCCTTCCTGGCCGAGCACGCCGGCCGGGATGAGCCCCCCACCGGCGCCGACGCGGACCGTGCGGCCCGCTCCGTCCTCATCGAGCGCGGCTACGGGGAAGCGCTCCTCCACCGCACCGGGCACGGCATGGACCGGGTGAACCACGGCTTCGGCCCCAACCTGGACTCCGTGGAGACGCGCGACGAGCGCGCCCTCATCCCGGGCGTGGGCTTCTCGATCGAGCCCGGCGTGTACCTGGAGGGCCGCTGGGGCATCCGCTCGGAGATCAACGTGTACATGGGCGAGGACGGGCCCGAGGTCTCGCCCGATGCGCCGCAGGTGCGGCCCTGGACCCTGGATGGTTGAAGCGGACGTCACGGGGCTGGCCGTTCACGCCATCGTCCGGAACACCCGGACCGACCGGGCGCTGGACGCGCTCCGGTTGGGAGGGACGGAGGTGGTCTACCGCCTGGTCACCGCCGGCGACCTGGCGGCGGCCGTCACCGACGCTCCCTTCCGCGACGTGGAGGAGCCCGACGCCGCGGCGCTCCGGGCGCACGAGGCCGTGGTCGAGTCCCTCCTGCGTCGTCCCAGCCTCGTGCCGGCCCCCTACGGGTTCCTGGCCCGGAACGAGGCGGCGGTGCGGGTCTTCCTCGAGCGCCGCCGCCACGCCCTCGAGGAGGCGCTCGAGCGCCTCGAGAACACCTACGAGGTGCGGATCCACGTCACGGTGGGCGAGGAGCCCGACGGGGAGCGCCTGGCCGGGCACCTCCGGCAGCTGAACGGCATCCTGCGCGGGCAGGCGCGAGCCGCGCGCGAGCTGCCGGGACGGTCGGAGGAGGAGGCCGTGGCCGCGTTCCTCGTGGGTCGTGGCGAGTGGCTGCACCTGGTGCAGGCGGCGACCCGCTGGGAGGCCCGGAGCCCGCACGTCCGGCTCCGGGTCACCGGCCCCTGGCCCCCCTACGACTTCGTACGGCTGGAGCAGGGAGGCGCCGTGATCGGGCGGCCGGAGAGCGGGGGCGCGGGCGCACCGGGCGCCTCCGGGGCCGACGGCTCGGATCCATCGGATGGACCGGGCGCGCCCGCGTCCGGAGGGGGCCGGTGAGGCTCGAGTGGGAGGTGCTGGAGCTCCGGCCGGCCGATCCGTTCCGCATCAGCCGGTCCTTGCAGACCTCCGCGCGCCGGGTGTGGGTGAGGCTCGAGCACGAGGGGCTGGAGGGCTGGGGCGAGGCCGACCCTTCGGACTATTACGGCGAGAGCGCCGACACGGTGGTCCTGGCGCTGGTGCGCCTCTCCCCGCTCCTCGCGGCGGCCGGCGACCCGGAGCTCCTCGAGCCGCTCGAGCGCGAGATGGCCCTGCGCGCGCCGGAGGCGGGCTCCGCCCGGGCGGCCGTCTCGGCGGCCCTCCACGACCTGGCCGGGAAGATCCGCGGCGCTCCCCTCTGGCGGCTCCTGGGCCTCGACCCCGCCGAGGCGCCCCCCAGCTCGATGACGATCGGGATCGACGAGCCCGAGGTGGTCGAGGAGAAAGCGCGCCGCGCGGCCGACTGGCCCGTCCTCAAGGTCAAGGTGGGCACGACGCGCGACAGGGAGATCCTGGAGGCGGTGCGCGCGGGGGCGCCCTCCGCCCGCCTGGTCGCCGACGCCAACGCCGCGTGGACGGTGGAGGAGGCGCGGGCCATGCTCCCGGTCCTGGCCGGATTCGGAGTGGAGTTCGTCGAGCAGCCGCTGGCCGCCGATGACCTGGCCGGCTACGCGGCCCTGCGCGAGGGCGCGGAGATTCCGATCGTGGTGGACGAGTCCTGCCTGGTGGCGACCGACATCCCCGCGCTCGTCGGCCGCGTGGACGGCATCAACATCAAGCTCCCCAAGTGCGGCGGCGTCCGCGAGGCGGTCCGCATGGTCCACGTGGCCCGCGCCTTCGGCCTCGACGTCATGATGGGCTGCATGCTCGCCTCCACCCTCGGGATCGCCCCCGCCCTCCACCTGGCCCCCCTCCTCGACTTCGCGGACCTGGACGGCGCGGCGCTCCTGGCCGAGGGAGAGGACCCGTTCACAGGACCACACCTGGAGCGGGGGAAGATCGTGCCGGGCGAGGAGCCGGGCCTCGGGGTGCGGCGGGCCCGCCCTTCTCAGAGCAGCGAGTCCGGGTCCCGGTCGATCTCCAGCCTGAGGCCGCCCGAGGGCTGGCCCCGGCGGTCGGAGAGGTAGCGGAGCACGGCGCCGAGGGGGCCCGCCGCGTCGCTCTTGAGGAGGAAGTGCCAGCGCCACCGGCCCCGCACCCGGTCGATGGGGCAGGGCGCCGGGCCCACGACGTCGACCCCGTCCACCTGCTCCTCGCGCAGGAGCCCCCGCACCCAGTCGGCCAGCTCCTCGGCCAGGTCGACCACCGCCGTCTCGCGCGGGCCGCTCACGACCAGGTTGGCCAGCCGCCGGTACGGCGGGTAGCCGGGCCCCTCCCGGTCCGAGAGCTCCTGCCCGGCGAAGGTCAGGTAGTCGTGTCGCGCGGCCGCCCGCAGGGCGAAGTGCTCGGGCCGGGAGGTCTGGACCAGGACCTCCCCGGGTCGCGTGCCGCGGCCGGCGCGCCCCGCCACCTGCGCCAGGAGCTGGAAGGTCCGCTCCACGGCCCGGAAGTCGGGGAGGTTGAGCCCCACGTCGGCGTTGATGACGCCCACCAGGGTGACGTCCGGGAAGTCGAGGCCCTTGGCGATCATCTGCGTGCCGAGCAGGATGTCGACCTCCCGCCGGCGCACGCGCTCCAGGATCCGGTGGTGCGCCCACCTGGTCCCGGTCGTGTCCACGTCCATGCGGGCGAGCCGCGCCGCCGGGAACAGCTCCCCGACCCTGCGCTCGACCTGCTCGGTGCCGAGGCCCGAGAAGGTGAGCCCCTCGGCCCCGCACGCGTCGCACGCCTCGGGCACCCGCCGCTCGAAGCCGCAGTGGTGGCAGACGATCCGCTCGCGCTGCCGGTGATAGGTGAGGGAGACGTTGCAGCTCGGGCAGCTCCACACCTTCCCGCACTCGGTGCACTGGACGAAGGTGGAGTAGCCGCGGCGGTTGAGGAGGAGAATGGCCTGCTCGCCCCGGTCCAGGCAGCGGGCCAGAGCGTCGGAGAGCCGCCGGGAGAGGACGAGGGGTCCGGCGTCCTCGGGAGGTCCCCCCTCCCCGCCGGCCCCCTCGTCCCCCCGGTCGATGGAGCGGTCGCGGCGCGCCTCGCGCTCTTCCCTGAGGTCCACCAGCTCGACCGCCGGCAGGGGGTGGCCGGTGACCCTGTCGGGGAGCTCGTGCAGGGCGTAGCGGCCCGCGGCCGCGTTGTGCCAGCTGTCCAGGGAGGGGGTCGCCGAGCCCAGGAGGCAGAGCGCCCCCTCGAGCCGCGCCCGGACCACCGCGACCGCCCGGGCGTGGTAGCGCGGCACGTCGCTCTGCTTGTAGCTCCCCTCGTGCTCCTCGTCCACGATCACGGCCCCGAGGTCGCGGACCGGCGCGAACACGGCCGACCGGGCGCCGATCGCGACCCGCTTCCGCCCCTCCCGCAGAGCCCGCCACTCCTCGGCGCGCTCGCCGGGAGAGAGGCCGGAGTGGAGCACGGCGATGTCGTCCCCGAACACCGCCCGGAAGCGCTGGACCGTCTGGGGGGTGAGCGAGATCTCGGGGACGAGCACGATGGCGCCCTCGCCGCGCCCGATCACCAGCCGCTCCAGGAGCTCCAGGTAGACGAGGGTCTTGCCCGAGCCGGTGACGCCGCGCAGGAGGACCGTGCCTGGCTCTCCGGCCTCGGCGCGCTCGTGGAGGGCCGCCAGCGCCGCCGCCTGGGCGGGGGTCGGCTCGAGGTCGGGGTGCTCGGGCGCCTCGCCCAGGGCCTCGAACGGGTCGCGGGCCACCGCCTCCTCGGCGATCTCGGCCAGCCCCTTCTCCTCCAGGCCACTGAGGACGCTGCGGCTGAAGCCCCAGCGGTCGGTGAAGTCGGCGACCACCGCGGCGCCGTCCGCACCCTCGAGCGCCTCGAACGCCTCCCGCTGGCGCCGGGCTCGGCCGAAGGTCTCCTCGCGCTCCAGGAGCGTGGGGAGCCGCCGCCGGAGGCGGATGACTTGCCGGGTGCGCTCGGCCCCGGCGGGCACGGGCGGCACCTCCCGGATCCGGATCCTCTCCCGCGCCTCCAGCGAGCGCAGGGCGGGCCAGATGGCGCCCACGCCCGTGTCGCGCCGCAGGGTGGTGGCCTGGAGGTCGCCGCGCGCCCGGCCCAGCCGCTCGAGGATGGCGCGCTCGGCGCTCCCGAGCCCGCCATCCTCGACGTCCCCGCCCTGCCCTCCGTCCGCCTCCCGCTCCTCGCTCGTCACCAGCTCGACGCGGTAGGAGGACTCGGCCAGGGCGCCCGGCGGGAGGGCGGCCCGGAGCACGAGCCCGAGCGGCGCCACGTAGTAGTCGGCCACCCAGCGGCACAGGTCGAGGAGCTTTTCGGGCAGGAGAGGTGTATCGTCCAGAAGGTCCAGGACGGGCCGGACCCGGTCCAGGTCCGTCTCGACCGCGACCCGATCGATGCAGCCCACGATGCGCCGCCGGCGGAAGGGCACCAGCACCCGCATGCCGGGCGCGGCCTCCCCCGTCAGCTCCGGGGGGAGCCGGTAGACGAAGGTGCTGCGCACGGGTCGCGGCAGGGCGACGCTGCAGTATCGGTCCGCTCGATCGCTCACGCGCGTGCTTGACCCTTCTCCTGGGCCCGTCTAGACTCTCCCGGACTGAGGAGGAGATCGTCCGTCATGGGCTGCCTGGCTCTCAACGCTTCGTACGAACCGCTCACGATCCTGCCGGTGCGGCGGGCCCTGAGGCTCGTCATCGACCGGAAGGCGGAGGCGCTCGAGGTCGACGAGGACCGTCCGTTCCGGTCCGAGACGCTCGAGATGCCCGCGCCGGTCGTGATCCGGCTCGTGCGGTACGTACACGTGCCGAGGCGGTTCCGGCGGCAGGTCACGAACACCTTCCTGTTCGCCCGGGACGGCTACCGCTGCCAGTACTGCGGGCGCCACGGGAGCGAGCTGGGCTACCGCGAGTCGCTCACGCGGGACCACGTGGTCCCGATCTCCCGCGGCGGCGGCAACGGGTGGAAGAACGTGGTCACGGCCTGCAGCCGGTGCAATCTCCAGAAGGGGAACCGTCTCCCCGAGGAGGCCGGCTTCGAGCTCCTCTCCCGTCCCGGCGTCCCCAATCACGTCGAGCTCGTGTGGGCCGTTCGCAAGGTCACGCCGATCCAGGCCAGGTACATCGCCATGTTCTACGGCGAGGACGTCCTGCGGGCGCTCACGCGCTGACCGACCGTCCCCGGCTCGGCGGCCGGCCGGGCCCGGCAGCGCCGGAGGCCCACGGCTCCTCCGGAGGACCTCGTCCTCGCCCGCAGGGGTAGGATAGCACGACATGGGCATAGGCAGCATCGGCTTCCCCGAGATCCTGGTCATCATCGTCCTGGCGCTCGTGTTCTTCGGACCGAACAGGATGCCGGAGATGGCGCGCGCGCTCGGGAAGGCCATGCGCGAGTTCCGGAAGGGGATGAACGAGGTCCAGCGCGAGCTGGAGCAGGCCGGCCGCGAGGACCGCGCCTCGAAGTGGGATTCGGCCGCGCCGCGGCCGGCCGGCCGGATCGACCCGGGACGCGAGGAGGGGATCGCGGGCGCCGCCGGTCCCGCAGCCGGCGCCGCCGCGGATGCCTCCGACGGGGCGGACGCCGCGGAGCCCGCGGGCGAGCAGACACCGGCGCCCGGAGACGAGGCCCGTCCCGACGACCCGGAAGAGCCCGCGTCCGCCGGCCCCGCCGCTTGATCCCCTCCCCGTCCGGCGCCTAGACTGACGCACCACGGAAGCCGCTCGCACCGGGGGAGACGCAGGAGATGAAAGAGGTCGTCAGGCTCCGCGTCAACGGGGACGACGTCGAGGTGGGGGTTCCGACCCACTGGACCCTCCTCGAGACGCTCCGCTACGAGCTGGGCCTCACCGGCTCGAAGCAGGGATGCGACAAGGGGGACTGCGGCGCCTGCACGGTCCTCCTGGACGGCCGGGCCCACCTCTCCTGCATCATGCCCGTGTACGAGGCCGTGGGCCACGAGATCACCACGGTCGAGGGCCTGGCCGACGGACCGCGCCCCCACGCGCTCCAGGACGCCTTCGATCTGTGCGGCGCGGCTCAGTGCGGCTTCTGCACTCCCGGCATCCTGGCCAGCGCCGCGGGGCTCCTGCGGGAGAACCTCGAACCCACCCGCCGCGAGATCCAGGAGGCCCTGTCCGGCAACCTGTGCCGGTGCACGGGCTACACCAAGATCTTCGACGCCGTGGAGCTGGCCGCGCGCGCCGTTCGCGAGGGCCGGCCTCCGGCCGACCTGAGGGACGAGGCGCTCGGGACCGCCGCCGCGGCCGGGTCGCGCGGCGCCGGAGCCGAAGCCGCGGAGGGCGCCGATGCTCCCTGACGAGCTCTTTCCCTTCCAGGAGTCGAGCGCGGGCGACGCCGACGAGGCGGCCGCCGGGGAGGGCCACGGGGTCCTCGGGCGCAGGAACCGGCGGGTCGAGGGCCTCCGCAAGTCCACCGGACAGGAGGTCTACGCGGACGACCTCTCCTTCCCCGGCATGCTCCACTGCCGGATCCTGCGCTCGACCGAGGCGCACGCCCGCATCGTCTCGATCGACACCTCGAAGGCCCGGGCGCTGGAGGGCGTCCACGACGTCCTGACCGGGAAGGACATGCCGATCCCCTACGGGATCATCCCCTGGACCCGGGACGAGCACGCCCTCGCCCTCGAGAAGGTCCGCTTCATCGGGGACGCGGTGGCCTCGGTCGCGGCGGCGGACGAGGACACGGCCATCCGGGCCCTCGACCTCATCGAGGTCGAGTACGAGCCCCTCCTCTCCTACCTGGACCCGGAGGAGGCGCTGGCCGAGGGGGCCGAGTTCATCCACGAGCCCCGGAAGGAGGGGAAGCACGGGAACGTCACCAAGCACGTGCACCTCTCCTTCGGCCCCGTGGACGAGAAGATGGCCGATGCGGATGCGGTGGCCGAGGGCGAGTACTACTTCCACGGTACGACGCACACCCCGATCGAGCCGCACTGCGCCGTCGGGAAGGTCGAGCAGAACGGCGTGCTCACCGTCTACTCCTCGACCCAGGTCCCCCACTACCTGCAGCGGGAGCTGGCGCGGGTCCTGGAGCTGGACGTCGCTAAGATCCGGGTCGTCCAGCCGGCCGTGGGCGGGGCGTTCGGCGGGAAGTCCGAGCCCTTCGACCTCGAGTTCTGCGTGGCGATGCACGCCCGCAGGACCGGCCGACCGGTCAAGTGCCTGTACACGCGCGAGGAGGTGTTCTACTCCCACCGCGGCCGCCACCCGATGCTCATGCGCTACCGGCTCGGCGCCTCGAAGGAGGGGAAGCTCCTGGCCCTGGACGCCAGGACGATCCTGGACGGCGGCGCCTACGCCTCCTTCGGCCTCGTGACCACCTACTATTCAGGCCAGCTGCTCACCGCCCCTTACGGGATGGAGAGCTACCGCTTCGACTCGACGCGCGCCTACACGAACAAGGCGCCCGCCGGGCCCAAGCGCGGGCACGGCGCCGTGCAGCCGCGCTTCGCCTTCGAGATCACGGTCGACAAGCTGGCCGAGAAGCTCGGGATCGACCCGATCGAGATCCGGCGCCGGAACTTCCTGGGGACCGGGAAGACGGTGAACGAGTTCACGGTGAAGTCCAACGGCTTCCTGCGCTGCCTGGAGTCGGTGGAGCAGGCCAGCGGCTGGAAGGAGAAGTTCCGGCAGCTCCCGTCCGGCCGCGGTATCGGGGTGGCCGGCTCCTCCTACATCTCGGGCACCAACTACCCGATCTACCCGAACCCGATGCCGCAGGCGGCGGTCCAGGTGCAGATCGAGCGCTCCGGCCGCGTCACCGTGCTGCACGGAGCCTCGGAGATCGGGCAGGGCTCGGACTCCACCATGGGCTACATCGCGGCCGAGGAGCTGGGCGTCCCGCTCGAGTACGTGCGGGTGTTCTCGGCGGACACCGACCTCACCCCGGTGGACCTCGGAGCCTATTCCTCGCGCGAGACGCTCATGGTCGGGAACGCGTGCCTCTCCGCCTGCCGGAAGCTGGGCGACCTGGTGCGCGGGACGCTCGCGGCCGAGTGGCAGGTTCCGGCCCGGCGGGTGCGCCTGCGGGGCGGCTGGGCCCTGGACCGGGAGGACCCGGAGCGCCGGGTCCCGATCGCGAAGGCGTTCCAGCTGGCCGAGGCCGAGCACGGCACCCTGGGCTCGGTGGGCCACTACGACACGCCCAAGGACGTCCACGGCGACTACCGGGGCGGGACGATCGGCGCCTCGCCCGCCTACAGCTCCACCGCGCACGTGGCCGAGGTCGAGGTCGACCCGGAGACGGGCTTCGTGGAGGTGAAGACGATCTGGGTGGCGCACGACTGCGGCCACGCCCTGAACCCCACCCTCGTGGAGGGGCAGATGGAGGGCTCGGCGTACATGGGCTTCGCCGAGGCCATCTTCGAGCACCAGGTCTTCAAGGACGCCGCGCACGGAAAGAAGGGCCTCCACGACGCGCCCTCGCTCCTGGACTACAGGATCCCCACGTCCCTGGACTGCCCCGAGTTCGTGGCGCTGATCGTCGAGGAGCACGACCCGGAGGGGCCATACGGCGCCAAGGAGGCCGGCGAGGGGCCGCTCCACCCGTCGCTCCCGGCCATCGCGAACGCCATCTACGACGCGGTCGGCGTCCGGATGGACAGGCTCCCGTTCACGCCCGACCGGGTGTGGAGGGCGCTGCGAGAGAAGGAGGCGGCGGAGGCCGAAGAGGAACAGGTGGCGTAGGGGACTCTACGCGCTCCCATCCCGCGCCGGGAGGGGCCACGGCCGGGCCAGCGAGCAGGCCTCGATCCCCAGGCGGCTCATGGCCGTCCGGAAGCGGCCATCGCTCCACAGCGGGTCGAACCTCGGGCTGCAGCCGATGAAGCCGCCGTGCTCGAAGAAGCGGCGCTGGCCTTCCCTGGACGTCAGGATCCGGACCAGCGGCTCGCGGTCCCCGAACACCAGGTCCGCGAGCGCCGCGTCCACGCCGCCGTACTGGTCGGTTCCCGGCCGCCGGAGGTCCGCCCGCAGGCGCTCGGCCTCGTTCCAGCGACCCGCCGCGGCATAGGCGAACACGAGCAGCGAGCCCAGGCGGGAGTCCTCGGGATGGAGCCGTCTCCCGCGCTCCAGCGTACGCACCGCCTCCGCCGGCTTCCCGCCGAAGGCCTCGGCCAGGCCCACGACCTGGAAGGCGAGCTGGGACGTGGAGTCGATCTCCAGGGCCCGACGGCCCACCGCCTCCGCCCCGCCGAAGTCACGCTGGTTGACGAGCCCCTCGGCGAGAAGGGTCGTGGCGGTCACGGCGAAGGGATCGAGGTCAACGGCCCGCCGCAGCTCGGCCACGCCCTCGTCCATCCTGCCGACGTTCAGGAGGTCGAAGCCCAGGAAGTGGCGCGCGGTGGCCGATGACGGATCCAGGTCGACAGCCCTCCGATCGTGCTGGATCGCCTCACGGAAGCGCATCCGCATGCCGAGGGACGTCGCGACCGCCAGCTGCGCTTCGGGGAGCGTCGAATCGAGCGCCACGGCCCGCGCGGCGGCGGACGCGGTCGCGGCGGCCGCCGAATCCGACGGACCCGCCTCGAAGACGGGAAGGACGCCGTAGGAGACGGCCAGCCCGGCCCAGGCCCGCGCGAACATCGAGTCGCGCCCGACGGCCCGCCGGAAATCGTCGATCGCCATCCGGACGTCGGCGGCGCCGCGCTTGTGGAAGTGGTAGAGGCCCTGCAGGTAGAGGTCGTGCGCCTCGGGATCCGAGGTCTCCTGCCGGGCGAGCCCTCCCTGGACGCGCTCCTCGGCGAGCCGGACCTGGAGCACCTCCACGATCGCGCGGCTGATCTCGTCCTGCACGGCGAAGACGCGGCTCAGCCGGCGGTCGTACGTCTCGCTCCACCGGGTGTATCCGGTGCGCGCGTCCACGAGCTGGGCGGAGATGCGGACGCGCCCGCCTTCCCGCCGCACGCTCCCCTCCAGGAGGTTCTCCACGTGGAGGGCCCGGCCGATGGAGTCCGCCGGCACCGCACGGTCCCGGAAGCTGAAGGAGGAGGTTCTGCCCACCACGTGGAGCCCGGGGAGGCGGGCGAGCACGTCCAGGAGCTCCTCCGTGAGCCCGTCCGAGAAGTACGCCTGGTCGTGCGCGGGGCTGAGGTCCAGGAAGGGGAGCACGGCGATCGACCCCTGCTCCGCCGGGACCGCAGGCGGGTCCTCCGCCGCCGACCCGGTGGAGGCTCTCCAGCCCACCTTCGCCGCGACCACGCCGCCCACGAGCAGGAGGCCCCCCAGGAGCGCGATCTCGACGGTCCCGGCCCGCTGCTCTCCCTTCTCCCCGTGGAACCAGGCCAGGATGAGCGCCGCCGGGAAGCCGAGGCCGAGGAGGATCGCCAGGACACGGACGACCGCGGGGGGCCAGGCGAAGGCGCCCGCCAGCAGGCTGACCACCTGCAGCCCGAGCCAGCCTGCGGCCAGGTAGGCCAGGGCCCACTGGACGATCTTGCGCTCGCGGACCCGTGCGAAGAGAGGAGGCATGGACCGACCGAATTCCCGGCGACCGCCGGGCCGAGGAAGATGGCGTGCCATCGAACGGCGTACCTTCGATAAAATACTCGAGCGGACCGCGCCGCACCATGTTATCGTCAGGCTGGAGTGGCCCGCGCCGGGAAGCCCGGTCCGAAGGCGGTCGGGCGGCGGGGCCCAGGAAACCGCGGAGGGAAATCACATGCCCTGCCTCCTCGCTCTGCTCGCCCTGGCCGCGCCGCGCATCGTGGTCGCCGTGCTCTTCTTCTTCACGACCTGGTTCGCGGGGGTGTTCCCCTCGGTCCTGTGGCCGGTCCTCGGCTTCGTCTTCCTGCCGACCACGCTCCTCTGGTATACGGCCGTGCAGCACTGGTTCGGGGGCGTGTGGTCCTTCTGGCCCATCGTGGGGATCGTGGTGGCGCTGATGATCGACCTCTCGCCGGCCAGCGGGCGGCGGCGGGGCTGAGGAGGACCCCGCCGGGCCGAACGCGGCGCGCACACGACCCTGAAGGCGGAGGGAGCCGCGCATGGGTCTCTATGAGGAGCACGTCCTCCCCCGGCTCGTCCACCTCGCCTGCAGCAGCCGCCCCGCCGAGAGGCAGCGGGAGAGGGTCCTCCCCGCCGCCCGGGGTCGGGTGCTCGAGATCGGGGTGGGCTCGGGGCTGAACCTCCCGTTCTACGAGCCCAATCGGGTCGCCGGCGTGGTCGGGATCGACCCCTCCCGCCGGCTCCTGTCCATGGCCTCAGGCCGCGCGGCGTCGGCCCCCGTCCCCGTGTGCCTCCTGCGGGCGGGAGGCGAGGCGATCCCCCTGGCCACCGCGAGCGTGGACACGATCGTCTCGACGTTCACGCTGTGCACGATCCCCGATGCGGTCGGCGCCCTGCGGGAGATGGGCCGGGTGCTGCGGCCCGGGGGGCACCTCCTGTTCTGCGAGCACGGCCTGGCGCCCGACGAGGGCGTCCGCCGGTGGCAGGACCGGCTCGATGGGCTGTGGGGCCGAATCGCGGGCGGCTGCCACCTGAACCGCGACATCCCCGGGCTCCTCCGGCAGGCGGGCTTCGAGGTGGCCGACCTCGAGACCGACTACATCGCCGGCTGGCGCCCGGCCAGCTATACGTTCCGCGGGACGGCGCGCGCCGGGTAGGAGGTGGGCCCCCGGGCCGCCTCCCCGCCTTGCGCCCCCCGGCGCCCCCGAATTACGTCGGGGGACGGGCGGAGCCGCCTGCGCGCGTCCGCCCCGGTCAGCCTCCGTTCCCCCAGCGTGGACGAGTTATGGACACACGCCGCCAGTTCCTGACCCGCGCCCCGATCGGCCTCGCCGGCCTCCTCGCCGCCTGCAGGGGGGGAAAGCCGGGCGACACGGCCGGCGCCTCCGGCGGGGCAGCCTCCGACACCACCGCCGGAGCCACGCCGGCGTTCAACACGGCGCCGTCCGTGGGGCCCGACGTGTCGCCGGCCACCTTCGCGGAGGCGGAGACGCTGGCCCGGGTGGAGATGTCGCCGGCGCACCGGGCCATGGCGGCCCGGAGCTGGCCGACCTCGATGGCGGGGCTCATGGAGCGCCGGACGGGCCCGCGGAAGGTCGATCTCGAGCGGAGCCTGGCCCCGGCCACCGTGTGGGATCCGATCCTCTCGGCCACGACCGTCGGTCCCGAGCGCGAGCGCTTCGTGCGGACCGCCGCTGACCCGGGGCCGCTCCCCTCGACGGATGAGGACATCGCCTTCTCGCCCGTGTGGAAGCTCTCACGCTGGATCGAGGGCGGGAAGCTGGCCTCCGAGCGCCTGACCCAAATCTACCTGGACCGCCTGAAGCGCTACGGGCCGGAGCTCCGCTGCGTGATCACGCTCACCGAGGACCGCGCCCTGGAGCATGCCCGGCGCGCCGACCGGGAGATCTCGGAGGGGAGCTACCGGGGGCCGCTGCACGGCATCCCGTGGGGCGCCAAGGACCTGCTGGACACGGCCGGGATCCCGACCACCTTCGGCGCCGAGCCGTTCCGGGACCGCGTGCCGGACGCGGACGCCGCCGTCGTGAGCCGGCTGGACGACGCCGGCGCGGTCCTGGTCGCCAAGCTCAGCATGGGAGCCCTGGCGCTCAACGACATCTGGTTCGGCGGGCAGACCATGAACCCGTGGCTCCCCGAGGAGGGCGCCGGCGGCTCGAGCGCCGGCCCCGGCGCGGCGACCGCGGCGGGGCTCGTCGCCTTCGCGATCGGAAGCGAGACCCAGGGGAGCATCATCGATCCGGCCATGCGCTGCGGCGTGACGGGGCTCCGGCCGACGTTCGGACGGGTGCCGAGGACCGGCGCGATGACGCTGTGCTGGACCCTGGACAAGCTGGGCCCGATGACCCGGAGCGTGGAGGACACGATGCTGGTCCTGCGCGCCATCGCGGGGCCCGACGCCGGCGACCCGGCCAGCCTCCCGGGCAAGATCGACTTCGTGGCCGACGGGGACGTGAACGGGCTCCGCGTGGGCTACTTCCCCGACTGGATGCAGGAGCCGCCGGCCACCGACGTGGACCGTGCGGCGCTCGACATGCTGCGGAACCTGGGGCTGGAGCCGGTCGAGGTCTCGATCCCGGACTGGCCCTACGACGGCCTCAACGTGATGCTCTTCGCCGAGGCGGCCGCCTCGTTCGAGGAGCTCACGCTGAGCGGGGGGCTGGACCAGATGCGCGTGCAGGTCCCCGACGCGTGGCCGAACCTGTTCCGCGAGTCGCGCTTCCTCTCGGCCGTGGACTTCGTGCAGGCGGACCGCCTGCGGCGGAAGGTGGCGGCGGAGATGGACCGGCTCATGTCCGACGTCGACCTCCTCCTCGTCCCTTCCCTCCGGGGCGAGATGCTGGTGATCTCGAACAACACCGGCCACCCGTCCCTCACCCTTCGCACGGGATTCGTGAAGGTCTCGAAGGCGAGGAGCGACTGGGCGCCCGACCCCGACCACCCGCTCCCGACCTTCTCCCCGCCCCGGCGCGTGCCCTACGGCGTCACGCTCATCGGCAACCTGTTCGACGAGGGCACCATCGCGCGCGTCGGGCTGGCCATGGAGCGGGCGGCCGGCGTGGCGGACGAGAGGCCGGAAGGGTTCTGAGGCGAGGGCCGGGGCCGGGGTCCGGGACGTGCATGATCGGGGTCGGGATCCGGTCGAGCGTGCGACACAGGGTCGCCGCGCGGGAACCGGCCGGAGCGGGCACGAGACGGAGCGGGGGCCATGAGCGACGAGAAGGTCATCGCGGTGGTGGGCGCGACGGGCGCGCAGGGCGGCGGGCTGGCTCGCGCCATCCTGGCCGACCCCGAGGGCGGCTTCGCCGTGCGGGCGCTGACCCGGAACCCGGACTCGGACGCGGCGCGGGAGCTGGCCGCGGCCGGAGCGGAGGTGGTCCGGGCGGACCTGGACGACGTCGAGAGCCTGAAGCGCGCCTTCCGGGGCGCGTACGGGGCCTACTGCGTCACCAACTACTGGGAGCACTTCTCTCCCGAGAAGGAGGTGGCCCAGGCCGCGAACATGGCCGGCGCGGCCGCGGCGGAGGGGCTCGAGCACGTGATCTGGTCCACGCTCGAGGACACCCGCCGGTGGGTTCCCCTGGGCGACGACCGGATGCCCACCCTGATGGGGACGTACAAGGTCCCCCACTTCGACGCGAAGGAGGAGGCGAACCACTTCTTCACGGACGCGGGGGTGCCCACGACGTTCCTGAGGACCGTGTTCTACTGGGACAACTTCATCCACTTCGGCCTGGGTCCGAAGCGCGGCCCGGACGGAAGGCTCGCCCTCACCCTGTGCATGGGCGACGCGAAGCTCCCCTCGATCGCGACCGAGGACATCGGGCGGTGCGCGTACGGCATTCTGAAGGCGGGAGACCGCTACATCGGGAAGACGGTGGGCATCGCCGGGGGACACCCGACCGGGGAGGAGATGGCCGCGGCGCTGACGGCGGCCCTGGGCGAGGAGGTGGTCTACGACGACGTCTCCCCGGACGCATACCGTGCCCTCGGCTTTCCGGGCGCCGACGACCTCGGGAACATGTTCCAGTTCAAGCGCGACTTCAACGAGTACTACTGCGGCAGCCGGGACCTGGCGGAGTCCCGGGAGCTGAACCCGGAGCTCCAGACGCTGGACGCATGGCTGGCGGAGAACGCGAACCGGATCCCGATCGAGTAGGAGGCTCCGGGGGCCGGGGCCGGATGGTCGGCGCCGCCGCGGGCCGCGCGGACCTTGTGGTCCCGGCGCTTCCGGTTATCCTGCAGGCGGACCCCGCGGAGGACGTGCCTCCGCTACGACCCCCCTCGCCACCGGACGGAAACGTGGACAAGCAGGCCATCGACCAGCTGTGGGACCAGATCCGCCAGAAGTACGGCGTCTACATCCGCCTCATCGAGCGGCTTCCCGAGTCTTCGCTGCAGACGCGGCCCGTCGAGAGGATGAGGTCGCCGGCGGAGCTCGTGACCCATGTCTCGGGGACGGTCGTGCGTGACATCGCGCAGGGAGTCGCCGTCGGAGAGATCGTCGCGCGCGAGGAGGCCGAGGCGGGCGTGGCCACGGGGCTCAGGAGCCGGGCGGAGGCCGTGGCCTTCGCGGCCGAGTGCTGGGAGCTGGCCGACGCGGCCGTGGCGCCCACGGGGGACGCCGAGCTCGCGGCCATGGTCCCGACGCCGTGGGACATGACGGCCCCGGGCTGGGTCTTCTTCCACGTCATGAACGACGAGCTGGTCCACCACCGAGGCCAGCTCTACGTGTTCGCCCGTCTCCTGGGCGTCGAGCCACCGTTCATCTGGAGCCACGAGGAGAATCCGCCGCGCTTCCGACCGGCGGCGTGAACCCGCCGCCGGCCGGAGCCGCTACCCGACCTTCCCCTCCCGCACCGCCTCCCGCGCCGCCTCGAGCCGCTCGGGGGTGCCGATCTCGAACCACGCCGCGGGGGTGACGTCGCGCGCCGCGATCCGGTGGCCGCGGGAGGCCAGCTCGAGGTAGGCGTCCACGATCGAGAAGACGGGCCCGGAGCCCGCGGCTTTCCCGGCGCCGGCCGGCGGCGATCCGATCGTGTCCAGGAGCGGGAGGAGCCGCGGCGAGATCACCTGCACGCCCGCGAAGGCCCGGGAGCGCGCCTCGCCCCGGGGCTCGCGGAGCGGCTCGCCCTCGCGGCCCAGCAGCCCCTCGTCGTCGAACTCCAGCCGCCGGGAGGAGGGGCGGTCCTGGACCGCCAGCGTGGCGAGCGCGTCGCTGCCGACGTGCCCGGCGGCCAGCATCCCCAGGTGGATGTCGGTAAGGACGTCCACGTTGTGGAGGAGAATCGCCCGGTCGCCACGGAAGAAGGGGGCCGCCCGCAGGAGCCCGCCCCCGGTCTCCAGGGGCCCCTCCTTCTCGAGCGAGAGGAGGAGCCTCGGCCCGCGGCCTTCCGCCTCCCGCGCCAGCTCCTCCTCCAGGGCCTCGAGGCAGGAGGCGACGCGGTCCGCGAACGGGTGGGCGTTGACCACGATGCGGTCGGCGCCGTGACGCCACAGGCGGCGGACGACCCGCGCGAGCACCGGCTCCCCCCCGACCTCGACCAGGGCCTTGGCGGTCCGGTCGGTGAGGGGGCGCAGGCGCTTCCCGAGGCCGGCCGCGAACACCATGGCGTCCAGGGAGGCCGCGCCGTCCGGGCTCACCGGCTCCCCGGCCAGAACGGCGCCTCGCGGTGGGTGATCGCGACCTCCACGTCCTCGAAGCGCTCGCGGACGTCCTCGCCGAGCCGCTCCGCCAGGTAGACCGACCGGTGCTGACCTCCCGTGCACCCGAACGCCACCGACAGGTCGGTGAACCCGCGCTCCCGGTAGCGCTCGAGCTGGGCGCCGACCAGCGCCCGGGCGTGCTCGTAGAAGGCCTCGCACGCGGGCTCGCCGCGCAGGTAGGTCCGCACGGCCTCGTCCAGGCCGGTGAGGTCGGCGCAGGTCTCCTCGCGGCCGGGGTTGGGCAGGGCGCGGCAATCGAACACGAAGCCGCCGCCGTGGCCGCTCGCGTCCCCCGGGTAGCCGCGCCGGTAGCTGAAGCTGGTCAGGTGGAGCGTGAGCCCGCGCCGGATCGCGTCGTCTTCCCCCCCGCCCGCGAAGCGCTCGACGATCCGGCCCAGGACCCGCTCCAGCTCGGGGAGCTCGACCGGGAGCCCCCCCGCCAGGAGCCCGGCCACGTTGCGGGCGGCGTACGGGACGCTCTGCAGGAAGTGGGACTTGCCCTCGTAGAAGCCGCGGTAGCCGTAGGCTCCCATGGCCTGCAGGAGACGGACGAGGACGAAGGCGGGGAGGAGCCCGCGGAACGCGCCGCGGTCGATGGGCTCGAGCTCCTCGCGGGCGTCCAGGTAGCGCTCGAGGAGCTCCTCCCGAAGCTCCTCTCCCAGGTCCGCCTTGGCGTCGTACAGGAGGGACGCCACGTCGTAGTGGGGCGCTCCCCGCCGCCCGCCCTGGTAGTCGATGAACCAGGGCTCCCCGTCCCGGAGCATGACGTTCCTCGACTGGAAGTCCCGGTACAGGAAGTGGTCGGCGGGCGCCTCGAGCAGCAGGCCGGCCAGCGTCTCGAAGTCCCCCTCCAGGCGCGCCTCGTGGAACGGGACTTGGGCCAGCTTGAGGAAGTGGTACTTGAAGTAGTTCAGGTCCCAGAGGATGGACCTCCGGTCGAACGCCTCGTGGGGATAGGCCACCCCGTAGTCGACCGCCGCGTGGCCCTCGACCTGGAAGCGCGGGAGCCACTCGACGACCCGGCGGTAGGCCTCGAGGATGGGGTCCGGGAGGTCGCGCCGGGCGCCGGCGGAACCCACGCCCGCCGCTCCGACGGGCGGCCGCGGGTGGCCTTCGTCGGCGCCCTCGCCCTCCCGCGCCCGCCGCAGCGCGTCGAACAGGGTCGTGTCGCCGAGGTCCTCCTCCAGCCACACGCCCTCCTCCTCGTCGGCCGCGTAGATCTCGGGAACCGGGAGGCCGGCCTCCCGGAGGGCCCGCGAGAACGAGAGGTAGGCGCGGTTCTCCTCGGCGTCGGGGCCGTAGCCGGCCACGACCGTGCGGCCGTCGGCCGCCTCGAGTCGGACGTAGGTGCGGGCGGAGCCGTCCCCGGCCAGCGCCCTGGCGGCGACGGGCGGGCTCCCGAACCGGGAGCGGAAGAGCTCGGAGGCGTGCTCGTGCATGTTGGACCCGGTCGCGGCCACTATTCCCCGTCGCCGTAGATCTTCACGACCAGCTTCCCGCTCGTGTCGATGTACCCGCGGTACATGCCCGGGGTGTTGAACGGCATGGCGATGTTCCCGTCGCGGTCGAGCGCGATCAGCCCTCCCGTGTTCTTCCCGTACAGGCGGACCAGCTTCCCGTTCACCTCGTAGTCGGCCGCCTTGCGGAGCGACCATCCCCGGTAGGCCATGAGGTCGGAGACCTCCTTGGTGAGGACCATCCTCATGTAGTCCTCCCCGATGCCCGTCCCGGAGGCGGCCATGGTCGAGTCGTTCGCGTAGGTGCCCGCGCCCACGATGGGCGAGTCCCCGACCCGGCCGTAGCGTTTGGCCGTGAGCCCCCCCGTCGAGGTGCCCGCGGCCAGGTGCCCGTGGCTGTCGAGCGCGGCGCAGCCCACGGTGCCGAAGTGCGAGGGCGCGGCGTCCGCCGCGGGAGCGTCCCCGCGCGGAAACACCGCGAAGTGGGCGGCGGCCCGCGGCCCCCCTCCCGACCGCGCCCGCGTCCCCGCGGTGTCGCCGAGCGCGCCGCGCTCGTGCTCGCCCCGGAGCGCCTTCTGGAGAGCGTCCCAGCGGCGCTGGGTGAAGAAGTAGCTGTGGGGGACGAGGCTCATGCCCTGCTCGAGCGCGAACTCCTCGGCGCCCGAGCCCACGAGGAGGACGTGCTTCGAGCTGTCCATCACCAGTCGCGCCAGGCGGATCGGGTGGGCGATGTGCTCGACCGCGGCCACCGCGCCCGCGTTCAGGGTCGACCCGTCCATGATCGCCGCGTCGAGCTCGTTGTGCCCGTCCGCCGTGAACACCGCGCCCTTCCCCGAGTTGAACAGCGGGGAGTCCTCCAGCACGGAGATGGCCGCCACCACCGCGTCGGTGGCGCGGCCGCCGTCCTTCAGGACCTCGTACCCTGCCCGGAGCGCCTCCTCCATCTTCCCGCGGTACCGGGCCTCGGTCTCCGGCGTCATGTCCTTCCGGAGGATCGTGCCCGCGCCCCCGTGCATGACGATCGCGATCGGGTGGTCCTGGGCGCTGGCCGGGCCGGCCGGGGCGAGGACCGCGCCGGCCACGGCGAGCGACGCGGCGAGGGCGAGCAGGTGGCGGATCCGCGGGCTGTGCATGGGCAGACCTCCTGGGCGGTGGACGGTCGCGGGCCGGTCGCGTCCGGCCCGCGCTGATCGTAAAGGGAGATCGGCCGCCGGACGAGGGCCCGAGGGCGGGGGAGCGCCCGCGGGCGGGTGCGGCGCGCCTCTTGCCCCGCGATGACGCGGGATCCGGCGACCATCCAGCCCGACGCGCAGGAGACTACGCATGATGCATAACAGGCGAGGGAGCATCCTGAGCCGCCCGTGAGCGAGCCGGTCGCGATCCTCGGCGCGGGCGTCGCCGGCCTGGCGGCCGCTGCGGAGCTGGCCGGGGCGGGCAGGGACGTGATCGTCCTCGAGGCGCGCGATCGGGTCGGCGGCCGCATCCACACGCTGCGGCCGGACCCGGAGCCGGGCATCGCGTCGGCCATCGAGCCGGGCGTCCGCCGCCCGCCGGCCCGTACCGTCGAGCTCGGCGCCGAGTTCATCCACGGGGAGCCGCCCTCCCTCATGGCCCTGGCCCGGGAGGCGGGGCTCGAGGTCGAGGAGACGGCCGGGGAGCTGCGCGAGCTGGACGACGGCCGGCTTCACGCCCCCGGGAGGGGGGCGCGCGGGACGGAGGCGCTGTTCGAGCGGCTCGGAGAGGCTGCCGAGGATGAGTCGGTGGCCGACGTGGCCGCGCGCGTCCTCCCCGGACCCGGACACGAGGCGTCGCGCCGGCGGGCGCTGGCTTTCGTCGAGGGGTTCCACGCGGCCGACCCGCGCTGGGTGGCGGCCCGCTCGCTGGCCGGCGCGGGTCCGGGCGAGGCCGAGCGAAGCTTCCGGCTCCCGGGCGGCTACGATGGAGTGCCCCGCAGGCTCCGGGAGGCAGCGGAGAGGGCGGGTGCGGAAGTCGTGCTCCAGGCGCCCGTGACGCGCGTGGACTGGAAGCCGGGCTCGGTCGCGGTCGAGGCGGGGGGGCGCCCCTATCGCGCCGCGCGCCTCCTGGTCACGCTTCCGCTCGGCGTCCTCCATGCCCCCTCGGGCGCTCCCGGCGCGGTCCGCTTCGAGCCCGAGCCGGGCCGGGCCAGGCGCGCCCTGGAGCGGCTGGCCATGGGTTCGGCCGCCAGGGTGGTGCTCCGCCTGTCGAGCCCGCTCCCCGCCGAGCTCCCGGGCTTCGTGCTCGGGCTGGGCGGCGACCTCCCGGTGTGGTGGGGCGAGCCGCCGCCGACGGCGGGCGGCTCCGGGGCCGGCGGACCCGTGCAGCTGGTGGGCTGGGTCGGGGGTCCGGCCGCGCGTCGGCTGGCCGGGCGGCGAGACGAGTACGTGATCGAGCGGGCCATCGACTCCCTGGCCACCCTGCCCGGGCTCCGCCGCCGGGACATCGAGAGCCGCCTGGTGGAGGCCCACACCCACGACTGGGGCTCGGATCCGTGGAGCCGCGGCGCCTACAGCTACGTGCCGGTCGGGGGGCTGGACGCGTCCGCGGAGCTGGCCCGGGCGGTCGGGGACACGCTCTTCTTCGCGGGCGAGGCGCTGGCCACCGGTCCGGCCCGCGGGACGGTCCACGGCGCGCTCGACAGCGGCCGCCGCGCGGCGCGGTGCATCCTGGACCCGGACGGGAGCTGACGCCGGCGGGCTACGGAGCCGGCGACTCGTATGGCGGCGGCCCCAGCTTTCCGACCACGCCTTCGAGGAGCTCCTTCGGGTCGTAGATCCGCCCGGCCTTCATCACCATCCGCACGTTCCGCGTCGCGCGGATGTCCGCGAGCGGGTTCCCCTCCACGACCACGAGGTCGGCGTACTTTCCCGCCTCCACCGTGCCGAGCTTGTCGGACACGTTCATGCCCCGGGCGCCGCCCGCGGTGGCGGCCCTGAGCGTGGCCGCCGGGGGCACGCCGCAGCGGACGTAGGCCTCGAGCTCCCGGTGGTAGCCGAAGCCCGGGAGGTACTCGCCCCAGCTCGGGTGGTCCGTCCCCACGCCCAGGCGTCCTCCGCCCCGGTAGTAGGCGGCCAGGAGCGCGCACTTCGCTCGGTAGATGCTGTCGAATGAGGCCACGCTCGGCCGGTCGTGCGTGCGGGCCCACGCCCTGACCTCTGGAGTGAAGAAGCGGGTCTCGTCCGTCCAGTAGTCGAAGAGCGAGTCCCGGTGCGGGGCGAAGTAGCCGTAGGCCGTGACGGTGGCGTCGAACGTGACGCCGTGACGCCGGAAGAGCGCGATCTCCTCCCTGTAGCCCGGCGTGTCGGGCGTCATGCGGGACAGCGAGGCGTAGGCCGAGCGCGTGGCCGGGAACGCGTCGCCGCCGATGAAGTGCTCGACCCGGTCGATGCCCATGAGGACCGCGTCCCGCGGGTTCACGACGCCCCGGTAGCCCGACCCCAGGTGGCCGGTCACCGTGAGCCCGTGCAGGTGGGCGCGCTGGATGAGCCAGCGCAGATGGTCGGCGTCGATGATCTTGGCCTTGAAGCCGCGGACGCCGTGCTCGGCCCAGTAGTCGACCTCGGCGTACAGCGAGTCCCGGTCGATCGCGTCCGCGTCCCAGCCCGGGCGGGCGCGGCCGAAATACGGACCCGAGTCGTAGATGCGCGGCCCCGGCTGCTCTCCGCGGTCGATCCGCTGCCGGAGGCGCATCATGCCCTCCGGATCGTACTCGCCGGCCGGGAAGGTCGAGGTCACGCCGTTGGCCAGGTAGACGGTGGGCTCGACCAGGAACTCCTCGGTCCGCTTCCGGCCCATGAGCTGGACGTTGTAGTGGGCGTGGAGGTCGAAGAAGCCGGGGAGGACCGTCTCGTCCTCGTCCAGCTCGACCACGCGGGCGCTCGAGAGGTCGAGGTCGGACGCCCCCTCTCCGACCGCCATGATCACGCCGTCCCGCACCACGATGCCCGGGTTCCGGATGCGGGCGCTCCCCGTGCCGTCGAACAGCCAGCCGCCCCGGAGGACGACCGGCGGATCCTGCGCCGCGAGCGGGGCGGATGGGCCCGATGCGGCGAGCCCCACGGCGGCGAGCACCGTGGCGGCCACGACGGTCGGGAGCAGGGTCGCGGCGGGAATGCCGCGGACGAGGCGGCGAGCGAGGCGCGCGAGGGCGGCGGGCAAATCGTGACGCATGGCGGGTCCTCCTGTCGGGGATCGCTCCCGTGTCGGCTCCCCACCGTAGGGCCGCGGCCCCCCGACGGCCAGCCGGCCACGGAGGTGCCTCCCCGGGCGGCGGAGGTGCCCCCCCCGGCACCCTCTTGAACTCCAGTTCAAGAGCGTCGCCCGGGAAGACCCGCCCGCCCGCTGGCGCGTTGCCGATCCGGGGGGCCGCGGCTCAGGCGCCGCCCGAGCTGCAGCTTACGCTCTCGAGGTAGTCCACGGCGGCCGTGTCCGCGGCCGCCACGTCGACCTCGGACGTATCGGGGATGGAGCCCACGGTGAGCCGGTCCCCGTTGTCGAAGCTGAAGCTCGAGACTGCGTCTAGCGAGTACGTGTCGGCGGGGAGGTCGGCGATCTCGTACGTGCCCCCGGAGCTTCCCGAGCCGGACTTCACGTAAGCGTTGCCGCTCCCGTCGGTCTCGTTCCGTGCGGTGGCCTGCGGGATGAAGAAGTCGCCGTAGAAGTCGCCCTCGGCGATCGAGCGACCGCCGCACTGGATCGGGAAGGTGTCCGAGCCGGCCGAGATCACGATGTTCCCGGCGATCGCGCCGGTGTCCTCCTCCTCGTCGCTCCCCGTGAGCACGGGCTGGAGGGTGAGGCCGCCGGTCAGGTCCGCCTGGACGCTCTGCCGCAGGTCGAAGTCCACCACCAGCGAGTTCTGCGCGTCCGCCCGGGCGTCGAACGTGCCGCCGGGGAGCGCGATCTCGACGCCCGCGTCGCCGCACGACGAGCAGGCGAGTGAAGCGGTCACCGAGGCCGAGACCCCGGGAAGGCTCAGGTCCGCGCTCGTGCCGTACACGGTCCCGTCCTCGGTCTGCACGGCGGCGTCCCCGAACACCACGTGGAGGTTGCTGTAGGTGCCCGCGTCGAGGTTCGTGCCCGAGGCGATGGTGACGGTGTTGCCGTTCTGGAGGGAGGTGAGCTCGATCATGCCGGACGAGGACCCGGTGAGGTCCACGCGACCGTTGGGCCCGTCCGCGTACACCTTCGTGACCGACACCCACGCCGACTTCACATCACCCGAGGCGTCGTGCATCTTCACGTCGAGCCGCGTGCCGCCGGGCCCGGTCGAGTCGCCGCAGGCGACCAGCGCCGCGCAGGCCGCCGTGACGCAGAAAGTCTTGACACCACGTCGAATGCCCATGGGTCATCCTCCGTCCGAGAGAATCCTCGTTTCGCTCACGTGTGCTTGACGAGAGAGCCCCGGACGCGTCACATGCCCGGCAGGAGGGCCGCGGCCGCGCGCGGCGCGCCGGTTCCGGAGGAGGAGGGTCGCATGCAGCCGACGCCGTTCGAGATGGAGCGCTGGCAGTCGCTCCACGAGCACGAGGTGGAGCTCAACCTGTCGGAGAGCGGGGTCCATCCGTTCACGCTGGACGAGCTGGTCGAGCTCACCGGGGTCGAGCCCGGGCCCGTCCAGCTGGGATACACGCAGACGAACGGGACCGCCCTCCTCAGGGAGCGGATCGCCGCCCTCTACCCGGACGCCGGACCGGAGAACGTGCTCGTCACCGTGGGGGGCGCCGAGGCCAACTTCCTGGCCACCTGGGCGCACCTGAAGCCGGGCGACCGGGCCGCGATCGTCGTGCCGACCTACGGTCAGACGACCGGCCTCGGCCCGGCGTTCGGGGCAGACGTCCACCACATTCCGCTCCTCGAGCGGCTGGGCTGGCAGCCCGAGCCCGGCTCGGCCGAGCGGGCGACCGCGCGGGGCGCGAGCCTGGTCGTGGTCACCAACCCGAACAACCCCACCGGAGCGGTCCTGGGCGAGGAGGCGATCGGGGAGATCGTCCGGGCCGCGGCGGACGCGGGTGCCTGGATCCTCTCGGACGAGGTGTACGCGGGCGCCGAGGTCGAGGGCGGGAGGACGCCGAGCCTGTGGGGGCGCCACGAGCGCGTGCTGGTCACCGGCTCGCTCTCCAAAGCGTACGGTCTGCCGGGCCTCAGGATCGGCTGGCTCGTGGGACCCGCCGACGAGATCGAGCGGCTGTGGGGCCTCAAGGACTACACGACCATCGCCCCTCCCGCACTCTCGGACCGGCTGGCCGCCGCCGCGCTCGAGCCCGCCGCGCTCGGCCGCATCTTCGCCCGCACGCGTCGGATCGTGCGCGAGAACCGGGCGGTCATGCGGGAGTGGGTGGCCTCGGCCGACGGGGCCCTGGCGTGGCGGCCGCCCGACGCCGGAGCCATCGGCTTCGTCCGCTACGAGGCCGACGTGGGCTCCTCCGAGCTGGCCGAGCGCCTCCGGACGGAGGACGGCGTGCTGGTGGTGCCGGGCGACCAGTTCGGGCTCGACGGCTACATGCGGATCGGCTTCGGGATCGAGCGGAAGCCGCTCGAGGAGGCTCTCGGCCGGGTCCTGGACCGGATCCGCGCGGCGGCGCCCGCCTGAGCCGAAGCTTGGTGCGGCGGGCGCGCAGTCCTTAGATTCGCCCCGCACATGCTGAGACTCCACCCGTTCACCTACCACCGGCCGAGCACGGTCGACGAGGCGCTCTCGCTCCTCGCGGAGCACGAGGGCGACGTCATGCCCATCGCGGGCGGCACGGACCTCGTCCCCAACATGAAGCACAGGCTGTTCACGCCCTCCCACCTGGTGGCGCTCAAGGCCATCGAGGCCATGCACGGGATCGAGGAGAACGGAGAGGGCGGCCTCAGGATCGGGGCGTGCGAGACGCTGGACGCGGTGGCCTCCGATCCGCTCGTCCGGGAGCGCTACCCCTCCCTGGCCAGGGCCTGCTCGGAGATCTCGGGGCCGCAGCTCCGGCGGATGGGGACGATCGGGGGGAACCTGTGCCTCGACACCCGCTGCACGTACTACAACCAGACCTTCTTCTGGAGGAAGGCGCTCGGCTACTGCCTCAAGAAGGACGGGGACACCTGCCACGTGATCCCCGGGGGGACCCGGTGCGTGGCGGCCCACTCGGCCGACACTCCGCCCGTCCTCATGACGCTCGGCGCGTCGGCGGAGATCGCGGGGCCGGAGGGCCGGCGCACGGTCGAGGTCTCGGACTTCTTCACCTCCGACGGCGTGTGGAACCGGAGGATGGAGGCCGGCGAGCTGGTGACCTCGATCCGGGTGCCGGCGTCCGAGCCCGGGACCCGCACCTCCTTCCAGAAGCTGAGGCAGCGGAACAGCATCGATTTCCCGATCCTGAACGTGGCCGTGGCCGCCAGGCTCGACGAGGAAGGCGTCATCCGGGACCTCCGGATCGTGGCTTCGGCCATGAACTCCTACCCGCGGGTCGTGGGCCGGCTCGAGGAGGCCGCGATCGGGAACCGGCTCACGGACTCGGTCATCGAGGCCGTGGCCACGCAGGCCTACCGGCAGTGCCACCCGCTCGAGAACATCGTGGTCGACACCGAGTGGCGGCGCGCCATGGTGCCCGTCCTGGTCCGCAGGGCCCTGCGCGAGATCGCGGCCTGAGCCGATGAGCGCGGCCGCCGTCCAGGGCGGGACGACCGCGGCCGCCACGGGCCGGACGGGCGTGGCGCGGACGGCCGCGACGTGCATGGCCGCGGCGGTCGTGTCGCTGGGAGTCGGCGTCCGCCCGGTCCGGGCGGCGGCGATCCCGGCCGCGGTGCCGGACGCGTTCCGGACCGCGGCACCGCTCCTCCTCCCCGACACCGCCTCCGGTCGGCGCGCGCCCCCCCTGTTCACCGCCTCCGACCTCCCGTGGGCTGGAGTCGTGCTCGGGGGCGTCCTCCTCATCGAGCCGCTCGAGGGCTTCGAGCGCACGGTCCGAGCCCACACGCCCTCCCGTCCCACCGGGTTCGACCATGCGTTCGTGGACGTCGGGAAGGTGGCGGGTCACCCGCTGGTCGACGTCGGCGTGGCGCTGGCGGCGTGGGGAGGCGGCAAGCTGGCCGGAAGCCCGCGCGTGGAGCGGGCCGGGCTGGATGCGGTCGAGACGCTGGTGGCGGCCGACGCTGTCCTCCTGGGCGGCAAGGTGCTGCTCGGGCGCCGCCGGCCGGACGTCACCGACGACCCCGATCAGTTCCGTCCGATCTCGTTCCACGAGCCGAGCCAGTCCTACCCGTCCGGCCACGCCACCCGGGCGTTCGCCCTCGCGGCGGTAGCGGTGGGTGACTTTCCCGACCAGCGCTGGCTGCCGTGGGTGGCGTGGCCGGCGGCGGGCGCCGTCGCGGTCAGCCGCGTCGTGGGGAGGAAGCACTGGGTCACGGACGTGGCGGCGGGCGCCGCGCTCGGCATCCTGAGCGCCAGGGTCGTCCTGCGCTTCGACGCCGGGAGGGGTGGCGTCGCGCGGGGCGCCGATCGGGCCGCTCCCGGCGAGGCGGACGCCGGCGATCCCGCGCGCCGCGGGCCCTTCCTGGCGCTGCTCCCGGTCCCGGGGGGCGCGGGGGCGTCGCTGGACATCCCCCTTCCCTGAGGCCCGGGACGGCCCCGAAGCTGGCCCGAATGCTGCATGAGTAAGCGAACCCCCCATAGAGAGAGCGACGCACCGAGCGAGGCGCTTCGCGCGCCGTCGGGCAGTTGTCCGGCCGACGACGAAGGAGGGACGCGATGGCCCACGCGACGACGGCAGAGCAGGAGGAGACGATGGCCGGTTTCGAGCTTCCGGATCTCCCGTACGACTTCGACGCCCTGGAGCCGTACATCGACGCGCGCACCATGGAGATCCACCACGACAAGCACCACGCTGGCTACACGCGCAAGCTGAACGCGGCGCTGGAGGGGCACACCGACCTGCAGGCCAAGTCCGCCGAGGAGATCCTGAGGAGCATCGACTCGGTGCCCGAGAGCATCCGCACGGCGGTCCGCAACAACGGCGGCGGATACGTGAACCACGCGCTGTTCTGGACCGTGATGTCGCCGGATGGAGGCGGAGAGCCCTCGGGTGATCTGGCCTCGGCGATCGACGGCGCCTTCGGCTCGTTCCAGCAGTTCCGTGACACGTTCGCGGACGCGGCCTCGGGCCGCTTCGGGAGCGGCTGGGCATGGCTCGTGGTGGACGGCGACGACCTGTCCGTCTACTCCACCGCCAACCAGGACAGCCCGCTCATGAAGGGGCACACCCCGATTCTGGGGCTGGACGTGTGGGAGCACGCCTACTACCTGCACTACCAGAACCGGCGCGGCGACTACGTCGACAACTGGTGGAACGTGGTGGACTGGGACCAGGTGGCGAGGAACCTGAGCCAGGCCCGCTAGGACGGAGCCGGCCGGTCGGGCGCGGCCGGCGGGTCAGTCGCCGAAGCTGATCCCCAGGTCGCGCGCGGTCCGCACGAGGTCGCCCGAGGGGTCGACGAACTTGCGCTCTTCGAGCGCCTCGTCCAGCGTGGGCGCCTCCACGCGGTCCCCGACCAGGCCCACGGCGCAGCCGAAGCGTCCCTCTTCGGCGCAGGCGACCGCCGCCGCCCCGAAGCGGAGGGCCAGGAGCCGGTCGTAGGCGTTGGGCGGCCCGCCCCGCTGCAGGTGGCCCAGGGCCAGCGACCGGGTCTCCTTCTCGGTGCAGTCGGCCAGCTGGATCGCCACCTGCTCTCCGATCCCGCCCAGCCGGACCTGCTCCTCGTGGCCGGACCGCACCGTCTTGGTGACGATCTCGCCACCGACGGGGTGCGCGCCCTCGGCCACGCATACGATGCTGAAGTGACGGCCGCGGGCCTCCCGTGCCCGGATCTTCTCGCACACCTTCTCGATGCGGTAGGGGATCTCGGGGATGAGGATCGCGTCCGCCGTCCCCGCCAGCCCGCTGTACAGGGCGATCCAGCCCGCGTGCCGGCCCATGACCTCCACGACCATGACGCGCTGGTGGCTCTCGGCCGTCGAGTGGAGCTTGTCGATCGCGTCGGTGGCGGTGTCCACCGCGGTGAGGAAGCCGAAGCTCAGGTCCGTGAACGCCAGATCGTTGTCGATCGTCTTGGGCACCCCGACCACCGGGAGGCCGGCGGCGGACAGGTCGCGGGCGATCGCCAGGCTCCCGTCCCCCCCGATGGCGATGAGGGCGTCCAGCTCGTGGTCCTCGAAGGCCCCGAGGACCTCGTGCGAGCGGTCGTGGGGACGCGTCTCCCCCTCCGGCCCCTCCTCGGGCCAGGCGAACGGGTTGCCGCGGTTGGAGGTGCCGAGGATAGTCCCGCCCAGGTGGGTGATCCCCCGCACCTTCCTGCGGGTGAGGTGCACGAGGCCGCCCTCCTCGCCTTCCAGGAGTCCCGCGTACCCGTTCTCGATCCCGTAGACCTCCCAGCCCCGACGGAGCGAGGCCAGGACGACCGCCCGGATCACCGCGTTCAGCCCGGGGGCATCGCCGCCCCCCGTGTTCACGGCGATCCGCCGCACCGACCGTGATCTGCCTTCCATCGAGTCGCTCCCCACCAGCTCTCTCGGTCAGGGTCGTTCATCTCTCACGTGGTAACTTTCTTGCACGATTCGCTCCGGCCGGCGGCAGCGGAGCGACACGCGACCGGGGGGGCGGAGGACCCATGGGCGGGCTCAGCGATTTGTTCTCGGGAGACTCGGGCGCGAACGACATCGTCGCGGACGGGGAAGCGCCGGCGGAGCGCGCCGGGCAGCTGCGCCGCGGGACCGTGGCGGCGGCGGCCGCCCTCCCGGAGGAGCACGCCGGGCTCGGCGCGCGCGCCGTCCGGGCGGCCGAGGCCGCGGAGGCGGCCCTGGCCGGGGGGCCGGCGGACGGGGCCGCCGCCTCGCTCCTCGAATCCCTCCAGCGCCTCCACTTCCTCGTGGTCGGCCTCGGCGTCGGGACGGGGGACTCCACGCCCGACGAGGTGGAGGAGCAGATCGAGGCCGTGCTCCGGCGGGCCGGCGGCTTCGGGACGTCCGGGGGCCGGGAGTGACCGCTCCGCCGCGCACCGTCCTCTTCGACCTGGACGGCACCCTGATCGACTCCGAGGGACTCATCCTCCACTCCTACCGCCACACCATGCGCGAGCACCTGGGCCGGGAGCTCCCGGACGCGCGCTGGCTGGAGACCATGGGGCAGCCGCTGGAGGCGCAGCTCCGGGACTTCGCGCGGGACGCCGAGGAGGCGGAGGCGATGCTCGCCACCTACCTGGAGCACGACGACGCGGTCCACGACCAGCTCCTCAGGCCCTTCCCGGGCGTGCGCGACTACGTGGCCGGCCTCGCCGCCCGGGGCGTGCGACTGGGGATCGTGACGAGCAAGCGGCGCCGGAACGCGCTTCGGGGGCTCGAGGTGTGCGGCTTCGAGATGGACTGGTTCGCGTCGGTCGTCACGGCCACGGACGTCGAGCGGCACAAGCCCGACCCCGAGCCCGTCGTGCGGGCCCTGGACGAGGCGGGAGAGGGAGAGCCGGATCGGGCTCTGTTCGTGGGAGACAGCGTGCACGACCTGCGCGCCGGCCGCGCCGCAGGGACCCGGACCGCCGCCGCCCTGTGGGGGCCCTACGACCGCCCTGCGCTCGCTCCGGGCGAGCCGGACGTGTGGCTGGAGGCGATCTCGGAGCTGGACCGGGTGCTCGGAGGGTAAAGCGCTCCCGTAAAGCGGCCGGAGCGCCCCGGCCCGCTCAGGTCGTGGCCGCCACCTCGCGGTCCTCCGCGGACTCGATCCGCGCGGGCTCCGCCACGGGCTTCTCGAGGTCCCGGAAGGCCAGGGGGATCACCGCGCCGAGCGAGCCGACCAGGTGGAACTCGACCTGCTCCCTCACCTGCTCGGGCAGCTCCTCGACGTCACCCTCGTTGGCCTTCGGCAGGATGATGTGCCGGATTCCGGCCCGGTAGGCGCCCAGCACCTTCTCCTTGAGCCCTCCGATCGGGAGCACCCGTCCGGTGAGCGTGATCTCGCCTGTCATGGCCACGTCGCAGCGCACCGGGTGGCCACCCAGGGCGCTGATCAGCGAGACGGCCATCGCGATCCCGGCCGAGGGGCCCTCCTTCTGGACGGCGCCCGCCGGCACGTGCACGTGAATCTCGTGCTCGCGCAGCCGCTGCTCGGGGATGTCGATCTCGTCCGCATGGCTCCTGGCCCAGGTAAGCGCCGCGCGGGCGCTCTCCTTCATGACGTCGCCGAGCTGTCCGGTGAGGACCAGGTCCTCCTTGCCCCGCGTGACGCTGGTCTCGACGAGCATGATGTCGCCGCCGGCGGGCGTGTAGTACATGCCCGTCGCCACGCCCACCGTGTCCTCCTCGAGCTTCTCCTCCGGATGGACCTTGGGCTGGCCCAGGAGCTCCCGGAGGTCGTCTCGGCCGACCTCCACCCGCTCGGCCTCCTCGCCCGCGATCCTGCGGGCCGCCTTCCGGGCCAGGGTGCCGAGCTCCCGCTCCAGGTTCCGCACGCCCGCCTCGCGCGTGTAGCTGGCGATCGTCTCGCGGATGGCGTCGTCCTCGACGACCAGCTGCTCGTCGGACAGGCCCGATTGGGCGACCTGCCGCGGGAGCAGGTACCGCCGCGCGATCTGGAGCTTTTCGGCCTCCGTGTAGCCCCTGAACTCGATGGCCTCCATCCGGTCCTGGAGCGGACCGGGGATCTGGCCCAGGACGTTGGCCGTGGCGATGAACAGGACCTCGGACAGGTCGAAGGGGACGCCCAGGTAGTGGTCGACGAAGGCGTCGTTCTGCGCAGGGTCCAGGACCTCCATGAGCGCGGCCGACGGGTCGCCCTGGAAGGAGACCCCCAGCTTGTCGACCTCGTCGAGGAGGAAGACCGGGTTCTTGGTGCCGGCGCGCTTCATCCCCTCGACGATGCGGCCCGGCATGGCGCCGACGTACGTGCGCCGGTGGCCGCGGATGTCGGCTTCGTCACGGGCGCCCCCCAGCGAGACGCGCACGTACTCGCGGCCCATCGCCTCGGCGATGGACTTGGCGATCGAGGTCTTCCCCACGCCCGGCGGCCCGACGAACAGGAGGATCGAGCCGGTCCGGTCGTCGTCCTGTCCCTCGGCGGACGACGGCGCGCCCTGCCCGGAGGATGCCTCCGCCCCGGCGGCCGCGTCGGCTTCGGCGGCCTCCTCCTGGCGCTGCTGCTGCAGCTTGCGGACGGCCAGGAAGTCCAGCACCCGCTCCTTGACGTCCTCGAGGCCGTAGTGATCGCGGTCCAGCATCTCCCGGGCCCTCTTGAGGTCGAGCCGGTCCGGGGTCCGGTCGCTCCAGGGCAGGTCCGCCACGGTCTCCAGATAGGTCCGGATGACCTGGGCCTCGGCGGACTCCCGGTTCACGCGCTCGAGCCGCCGCAGCTCGCGGTCCACCTCCTTGCGGGCCTCCTCGGGCAGGGCGAGCGCCTCGAGCCGCTCGCGCAGCTCGGCGATCTCCTGCGCCTCGGTGTCCTCGCCCAGCTCCTGCTGGATGGCCTTGAGCTGCTCGCGGAGGAAGACTTCGCGCTGCCGCTCGCCCAGCTCCTCCTGGACCTTGCTCCGGATCTGCTCCTGGGCCTCCATCACGCCGATCTGGCGCTGGAGGTGGACGAGGAGCTTCCGCAGCCGGTCCTCGACCGAGAGTGTCTCGAGGAGCTCCTGCTTCTCGACGACGTCGAGCTCGGAGTAGAAGGCCACGAGGTCGGCCAGCTCGCCGGGAGAGGAGATCCCGCCCAGGAGGTGGTTCACGATCTCGGAAGGCACGCCGCGCAGGCGGCTCAGCTCGGTGGCCCTCTCCCTCACCTCCCGGTACAGGGCCGTGAACGCGGACTCCTCCGGGTCGAGGGGCGGCATGTCCGTCAGGCGGCGGCACACGACCTCGATCCGGCCGTCGCGGTCCTCGTACTGGAGCGCGGCCGCGCGGCCCTCGCCCTGGATGACCATCTGGATGCCGCCGGGGACCCGCTGCATCTGGGCGATCCGGCAGATCGTGCCCACCCGGTGGAGGATGGTCGGGACCGGCTCCTCGACCTCGGCGTCCTTCTGGGCCACCGCGAACAGGAGCTTGTCGGTCTCGAGGGCGGTCTCCACGCCGCTCAGGGTCTTGTCGCGTCCGGCCGCGATCGGCGCGGCCACGGCGGGGAAGACCACCGTGCCCCTGAGCGGGAGCACCGGCAGCCGGAGGCGTCCCTCGGGCAGGGGCTCGTCCCCGCCCTCCCGGCGCGCGGGGAGCCCGTCGCCCGGGCCCTCCGCGGTCTTCCCCTCGTCCGAGGGGATGAAGACGATCTGGCTGTTCTCGTCGCCTGGTGAGTCCATGTCGGTTCGGCCTTCGAAGCCCTGGTTCGGGGATTTCTCAGCGTCGGGCAGGGAGTGAAGGTGCAGGTTCCGCGCCGCCTCGGACCGTCCCGCGCCGGTCTCGACCCGCCTTTATGGCATGCCCGCGGACCGCCCCGGGGTTCCCGCCTCCCGCTCGCGCGCCAACACGGCACGGGCGCCCGGACGCACCCCGTCCGGGATCGGGCGAACCTCGACCGCTCGACGCGGTATCCTTAGCTTGAGCGGTCCTCAGCCGGGAGATGGGGGACGCGAGTCGACACCGTGGCTCCAACGGGAGCGGACGTGAGCAGCAGCCGGGAGACCTACTTTCGTCGGGGGCTGGGCCTCAAGGACGAGGTGCAGCCTCTCCTGGCGTCCGAGTACGGGAGTGCCCTCGTCACGCTCATCCAGGCGCGCGGCCACCGGCTCGAGGTCGGGCGGCTGCGCTTCCGCCTGGCCGAGAGCTTCGGCTTCTGCTACGGGGTCGACAGGGCGGTCGAGTACGCCTACGAGACCCGCCGCAAGTTCCCGGACCGGCGCATCTACCTGGTCGGCGAGATCATCCACAACCCGCACGTCAACCGGCAGCTGCGGGAGATGGGGATCGAGTTCCTCTACCCGGACGAGGCCGGCCGCTTCGACTTCGACCCCGTGGGCCCGGAGGACGTGGTCATCCTTCCCGCCTTCGGGGTGGGCGTCGAGGACTTCGAGCGGCTGCGCGACATGGAGTGCGTGGTCGTGGACACGACCTGCGGCTCGGTCCTGCTCGTGTGGAAGCGGGTCGAGAGCTACGCCCGCGACGGCTTCACGGCGATCATCCACGGGAAGCACTATCACGAGGAGACGCGGGCCACCAGCTCGCAGGTCCGCAAGCACGAGGAGGGGCGGTACCTGGTCGTGCGCGACATGGACGAGGCCGAGGTCGTGTGCGACTACATCCGCGGGGAGGGCGAGCGGGGGGGCTTCCTGGAGCGCTTCCGCGGCAAGCACTCGGCCGGCTTCGACCCCGACCGCCACCTGGGGCGGGTGGGCGTGGCCAACCAGACCACCATGGTCGCCTCCGAGTCGCTGGCCATCGCCGACCGCCTGCACGGGGCCATGATCGAGCGCTGGGGCGAGGAGGAGGCGGACGAGCGCTTCCGGAGCTTCGACACGATCTGCTCGGCCACGCAGGACCGCCAGGACGCCGTCAAGGAGATGATGGCCGAGCCTCCCGACTTCATGGTCGTGATCGGAGGCTACAACTCCAGCAACACGAACCACCTGGCGCACCTGTGCTCGCAGAGCGTCCGCACGTTCCACATCGAGGACGCGGCGTGCATCGACCCGGAGACGGGCACGATCAGCCACAAGGAGATCATGGGCCAGGAGCTCTACGAGACCGGGGGCTGGCTACCCGAGGGGAACGTCGAGATCGGCCTCACGGCCGGGGCGTCGACGCCCAACAGCAAGATCGGGGAGACGGTCGAGCGGATCCTCCGCCAGGCCGGCTACGATCCCGAGGACGTGCTCGCGGAGACGTCCGAGCCCGTCGCCTGAGGCGGCGGGCCCGTCCCGCCCATCCTCTCGCGCACGTCCAGGTCCGTCTCGATCCCACCCGTCACGGCCGCCACGGCGTTGTAGAGGATGGCGGCCACCGCCCCGAAGAACCCTCCGATCAGGCCGTAGAGGACGGGGAAGACGACCAGGGCCCAGATCCCGAGCCTGTCGATCCCGGTCCGCTCCACGGCGGGCACGAGGTGCGCCAGGTCCAGGACGAAGAGCGTGCCCCCGATGAGGAAGCCCACCAGGGCGTAGAGGACCAGGGCCACGAGGAAGACCGACCGCGCCCGGATCCGCCGGACCCGCACCCTCACGACGCCTCCCGGAATGCCCGCAGCCTCTCGACAAGGCGCACGTTGTCCTCCACGGTGTTGTAGAAGTGGGGCGAGATGCGGACGCGCCCCGGCCTGTGGTCCACGATGATGTCCGCGCCGGCCAGCCACTCCACGGCCCTGGCCGGGCTCGGGTGGGCGATGAGCACGATGGCCGAGCGCCGCCCGGGGTCGGGCGCCACCCGGGGCTCGAAGCCCTCCGCCCGGAGCCGCTCCAGGAGGTCCTCGGCCAGCGCGGCGTTCCGCTCCCGGATCGCCCCGATCCCGATCTCCTCGACGACCTCGAGCCCTCCCGCGGCCGTGAACGCGGCCCCCGCGGCCGGCGTCCCCAGCTCGAAGCGGCGGGCGTCCGCACGCGGCTCCGCTCCGCCCGGATCGAAGGCGAAGGGCTCCGCCACGCCGAACCAGCTCAGCGCGCCCGGCCGCAGTCCGCCGGTCCCCTCGGGGCGCGCGTACAGGTAGGCGATCCCCGGGCCGCCCAGGAGCCACTTGAGGCCGCCCGAGAGGAGGAAATCCGGCTCCATCCGCGAGACGTCGATCGGGAGCTGACCGTTCGACTGGTAGGCGTCGAGGAGGAAGAGCGCTCCCGCCTCGTGCGCCATCCGGGCCAGGGCGGCGGCGTCCTGGATGGCTCCCGTCGAGAAGAAGACGTGCGAGGTCGCCACGAGCGCCGTCCGGTCGTCGATGGCCTCCTCCCAGGCCTCGAGCGGCACCTCGATCCCGTCCGGGCTCTCCAGGACCTCCACCTCCACGCCGCGGCCCCGGCGGCCGAGGAACTGGTAGACCAGGGTCGGGAAGTCGAGCTCGCTGGTCACGACGCGGGGCCGCTCCCCGAAGTCGAGCGCGTCCGCCACGGCGGTGAGCCCGGCCGAGATGCTGGGCATGAGCGCGATCTCCCCCGCCCCGGCCCCGATGGTCCGCCCGAACGCGGCCCGCACCCCGTCCAGGCGCTCCAGCCACGTGTCGTACCAGGCCGAGGCGCCCCGCTCGATCCACTCGCTCTCGAAGCGCCTGCGGGCCTGGAGGGAGCGCCGGCCCAGCGCGCCGAGCGAGTTCGAGTTCAGGTAGACCGCGCGCCGGAAGATCGGGAACTCCTCCCGGTAGCGCGTGGCCAGGTCCGCGCGGGTGGCGGAAGCCTCCGGAGCCGCCTTATCGTTCGATGTCATGACGCCCGAAGAGAATCTCGGTCCGCTCCTGGACGTGCTGCAAGCCGTGGAGCTCGAGGAACGGGACCGCGCCAGGCCCATCCCGGGCGGGGAGCCCGACTGCCCGGTGTGCGGCGAGCCCATGGTCCGCCGCGTGGAGCGCCATCCCGCGCCCCGCGAGGGCGGCTCGCCGTTCCGCGTGCGGCTGGTGTGCTCGAACGCGGACTGCCGGCGGTGGACCGTGTACGACTGGTGAACGGTCCGGCGCGTCGGCCGAGCGCCGGGTTCCCGATCCGCGCCGGGTCCCCGGCGCGCCCCGTGGCCGCGCGTCCCCCCTCAGCGGCGAGCGACCTCGAACTCCCGGGCGCGGAAGCGCTCGCCCGTCACGCCGCGGGAGCGGTCCGAGGCCAGGTACACGAACACGTCGGTGACCTCGGAGGGGGTGGGCAGGGTCTGCGGGTCCTCCTCCGGGTACGCCGCCGCGCGCATGTCGGTGCGCATGCCCCCGGGATCGACCGTGTTCACCCGGACGTCCGTGCCCTCGAGCTCGCCCGCCAGGATCCCGGTGAGCGCCTCGAGGCCGTTCTTGGAGACCGAATAGGCGCCCCACCGCGCCCGGCCGTGGTCGCCGACGCCCGAGGAGACGTTGATGAGCGAGCCGCGGGTGTCCCGGAGCGCGGGCAGGACGGCCCGGGCGCAGAGGAAGGAGCCGGTGAGGTTCACGTCCAGGACCTTCCTCCAGGCGCCCTCGGGGAACGCCTCGATGGTCACGCGAGGTCCGAGGATCGAGGCGTTGTTGACGAAGGCGTGAACGTTCCCGAAGGCGTCCAGGGTGGCCGAGACCCAGCTCTCGACCGCCGCGGCGTCCGTGACGTCGGCCGGTACGGCCACGCACTGCCCGCCGGTCCGGCGGATCCCGGAGGCCACCTCCTCGAGCTCCTCTTCGCCCCGGGCGCAGATCGACACCGACGCTCCCTCTTCGGCGAAGCGCCGCGCCAGCGCGGCTCCGAGGCCACTCGAGCCCCCGGAGATCATGGCCACGCGGTTCTCGAGCTCCATGGGCGGGTCCTCCTCGCGGTCGAGGTTCCTCTGCTTCGGGTGACGCACGGGGTGAACAAGATTCGGGCCAGCCCATGACCTGGCGCGCCGCCTCGGACGCCCTCGCGCGCCGGCTCCGCGCCGTCGAGTCCCGAAACGTCACCTTCGTCTCGGAGGACTTTCCCGTGTTCTGGGAGAGCGCCGAGGGCGCGCGGGTGATCGACGTCGACGGCCGCGAGTACGTGGACCTCACGGCCGCGTTCGCCGTGGCCGCGACCGGCCACCGGCACCCGGCCGTGGTCCGGGCCGTCCGCGAGCAGGCGGGACGGCTGATCCACGGTATGGGGGACGTTCACCCGCCCGCGGTCAAGGTCGAGCTCCTGGAGGCCATGGCCGGGCTCCTCCCCTACGACGAGCCGAAGATCGTCCTGGGGGTGACCGGCTCGGACGCGGTGGAGGCGGCGCTCAAGACCGCCGCCCTGGCCACCGGGAAGCCCGGCGTCGTGGCCTTCACCGGTGCCTACCACGGGCTGGGCTACGGCGCGCTCTCGGTCACCGACCGCGACCACTTCCGGCTCCCGTTCGAGGCACAGCTCAACCCGGCGGTCCTCCGCGCCCCCTACCCGGATCCCTTCCGGCCGCCGGAGGGGCTGGAGGACGCCTCCGGTCCCGGACCGGCCCTCGCCGCGCTCGAGCGGGTCCTGGACGGCCCGGGAGGTGAGGAGGTCGGCGCGGTCATCCTGGAGCCGGCGCAGGGGAGGGGGGGCGAGGTCGTGCCCCCGCGCGGGTTCCTGGCCGGGGTGAGGGACCTCTGCCGCGAGCGCCGGCTCCTCCTCGTGGCCGACGAGATCTACACGGGGCTGGGGAGGACCGGTTGGTGGCTGGCGTGCGACGCCGAGGGGGTCGTGCCCGACCTGGTGTGCGTGGGGAAGGCGCTCTCGGGCGGTATGCCGATCTCGGCCTGCGCGGGGCCGGCCGACGTCGTGGACGCGTGGCCCGCTTCCACCGGCGAGGCCATCCACACCTCGACCTTCCTGGGGCATCCGCTGGCGTGCGCCGCCGCCCTGGCCAGCCTGCGGGTCCTCGTGGAGGAGGACCTGGCCCGGCGGGCGCGGGAGGTGGGGGAGCGCTGGATCGAGGCCCTGCGCGGGATGGCCGCCGGCCACGCGGCCGTGGGCGAGGTGCGCGGCCGTGGGCTCATGGTCGGGATCGACCTGGTCCGGAATCCAGCGACCCGCGAGCCCGCCCCGGAGCTCGCGCGCCGCGTCGTGACCGGGGCGCTCCGGGAGGGCTGGATCCTCCTGGCCGGGGGCCCCGGGGGGAACGTCCTCAGCCTGACGCCGCCGCTCACGATTGAGGAGGAGCTCCTGGAGCGGGCGGTCGAAGTCCTGGACCGGCTGCTGGGCGGCGAGCCGGAGGTCTGAGCGCCCGCGCTTTCAGGCCGGGACGGCGTGCGGCTAGATTGGGCGGTGGAGACGCCGGCGGAGCGGTTCGCGCGGCCCGGCCGGGAGCCCGCAGCGGGAGGAGCGCTCGCGATGTCCGAGGTCGAGATCACGGTCGAGGGGACGCCCAACCCGAACGCGGCCAAGTTCACGCTGAGCCGCGCGCTCCCCACCGACGAGAGCCGTTCCTACTTCGACGCGGACGCGGCCTCCGGAGACCCCCTGGCCCGCCGGCTGTTCGGCGTGGAGGGCGTGAAGGCTCTCCTCATGGTCGACAACTTCATCACCGTGACCAAGGCGGAGGAGGCGCGCTGGGACGACCTGGTGCCCCCGATCCGCGAGGCGATCCGCCGGGCGCTCTCCTGAGGGAGGCCGGGCCGTGGCGGGGACGCCGCGCCGCAGCCCGGCGGGCGGACAGGCGCTCCTAGAGATCTCCCTCCTCCTCCGCGGCCAGCGCGGCGGGCACCCCCTCGCGGTAGGTGGGGTGCCGGAGCTCCACCCCGAGCCGCTCCCGCAGTCGCCGGTTCGAGACCCGCTTGCTTCCCAGCTTCCGGGCCAGCCGGTCGGGGCCGTATCGCTCGCGCGCCTGCTCGAGCGAGATCGCCTGGAGCTCGAGCCCGCAGATCCCCGCGACCAGCCGGGCGAAGGCGTCGGAGGGATGGGGCTCGTCGTCGGTCACGTCGTAGATGCCGCCGTCCGCGCCCCGGATCCAGATGGCCAGGAGGGAGCGGACCACGTCGTCCACGTGGATCCGGTTGGACCAGGTCTCCTGCCCCTCGATCACGTGGTAGCGGCCCTCGCGGATGGCCTCGCGCAGCGTCCGCCCCGGACCGTAGATGCCCGAGATCCGGGCGATCCGCGGCCGGCAGTCCAGGTTCCAGCCGGCCCGCAGGACCCGGCGCTCGGCGGCCAGGCGCGCCTCCCCTGCCGGCGAGTCCGGGTCCGGGACGGCTCGCTCGTCCACCTCCCCGCCGCCCCGGTCGCCGTAGACGGACGTGCTGCTGGCGTAGACGAAGGCCTGCAGGGGGGCCCGGACCAGCGCCCGGATCACGTCCTCGACCTCGGACGCCGTCCGGTCCACCGGGGGCGCCAGGTAGAAGCACACGTCCGGGTGCTCCCGGAGGAGGCCCCTGGCGGCGGCGGGACGGGCCAGGTCCAGGAGGAGAGGGCGGACGCCCCCTGCCTCGAGGGCGGCCGCGCGCTTCTCGCTCCGCGTCGTGCCGGCCACCCTGTGGCCCGCGTCCCGGAGCGCGCGGGCCAGGCGGAGGCCGGTGTAGCCGCACCCGACGATGAGGGCCTCAGCCACGGGACCGCTCCTCGTCCAGGACCTCCAGGAACTCCTGCACGATGCGGTAGGTGAGCCCCCAGATCGTCCGGCCCTCGTACTCGACCGTGGGGAAGACCCGCACGGCTCCCCGGCGCTCCAGGCGCAGCGTGGAGCGGTGCTCCGGGGCCCGCAGCACCCGGATGGGCACCCACACGTGACCGGCCAGCTCGCGGTTCTCGACCACCCTGACCTCGGGCTCCGTCCAGCCCACGAACGGCGTGACCGCGATGGACGGGAGCCGACGGCTCCGCGGGTGGATCTCGTCCAGGCGGCCCAGGAGGGCCTTCCGGCCGGGGTCGAGGGAGGTCTCCTCGCGGAGCTCCCGGAGGGCCGTGACGGCCAGGTCCTCGTCCGGGGGCGAATGGCGTCCCCCCGGCAACGCCATGTGGCCCGACCACGGGTCCCCCTCGACTTCGGCGCGCCGGACGAACAGGGCCTCGAGCTCGTCCAGCGCCCGGCTCCCGCCGGCGTCGCGCAGGAGGAGGACGACCGCGGCGCGGAGCTCGGTCTCGTCCGCCGGCACGCGCCGGGTCTCGTGGAGGGCCAGGAGGCGGCCGAGCTCGGCCCGCAGGGCGGGGCTCACCCGCGGCCACCCCCGGGGACGGCGCCCTCCTCGGCCTCCCGGAGGAGCCGGAGGTAGCTCTCGTACCGGGAGCGGGGGACCTCCCCCGTCTCGACGGCCTCGAGCACCGCGCAGTCCGGCTCGCGTCGGTGCCGGCAGTCGGAGAAGCGGCAGCTCCCGGCCGGGTCGCGCAGCTCGGGGAAGGCGCGGGCCACGGCCTCGGGCGGCGGGTCGGGGAGGCCGGCCACCTGGAGGCCGGGCGTGTCGCCCAGGTAGCCGCCCCCCTCCAGCGGAACGAGCGTGGCGTTCACGGTCGTGTGCCGCCCGCGGCCCGTGCGCTCGCTGACCTCGGCCACGCGCCGGCCCGCGTCGGGGACGAGGGCGTTCAGGAGGCTGGATTTGCCCGTCCCGGAGGGGCCGGCCAGGACGGTGACCCGGCCGGCCAGCTCGCCGGCGAGCTCCTCCAGGCCCGCGCCGGTCCGGACGCTGGTCGCGACGACCGGATAGCCGGCCCGGCGTACGGCCTGGAACGGGGCCAGGGGATCCCCGGGGTCGGCGGCCCGGTCGGCCAGGTCCATCTTGTTGGCCACGACCAGGGCGGCGAGGCCGCTCAGCTCCGCCAGGACCAGGAGCCGGTCCAGCATGGAGAGGTCGGGGTGGGGGCGGGCCACCGCGAACACGGCGGCCAGTCGGTCGAGGTTGGCCGCGATGACCTGCATGCCGCGGCCGCCCCCGGCGCGTCGGACCAGCCGGCTGCGGCGCGGCAGGCGCTCGATGATCCGCGCTCCGCCCTCGGCCGGGCGCTCGACCGCGACCCGGTCGCCGGCCACCACGCGGTCCTTCGGGCCCTGCCTGAGGCGGCCGGCCAGCACGCACTCCTGCAGGGACCCATCGTCGTCCTCCACGATGTACGAGCCGGCCACCACGCTCAGGACGCGGCCGGAGGGACCGTCGGGTCCGGTCACCTGCCGCCCGGGGTACCGCCCTCCTCCCCGAGCATCTCCTCGAGGCAGTTGAAGCCCAGGAGCGCGCACTTGATCCGCACGGGGAACTTGGCCACGCCGGCCAGCGCGCGCAGGTCGCCGAGGTCGGCGTCGTCCATGCGCTCCGCCTGGCCGTGCATGAGCTCCTTGAACTTCTCCGCCAGCGCCAGCGCCTCGCGGGTGGAGCGCCCCTCCAGGGACCCGGTCATCATCGAGGCGGCGGCCTGGCTGATCGAGCAGCCCCGGCCCTTGAACCTGGCCTCCTCGATCTGGTCGCCCTTCACGCGCAGCTGCAGCTCGATCACGTCCCCGCACAGGGGGTTGTTCATCGTGATCGTGCGGGTGGCTCCCTCCAGGTCGCCCTTGTTACGGGGCCTGCGGTAATGGTCCAGGATGACTTCCTGGTACAGGGAGCTCAGCGAGTCGGGGATGGAGCGGTCGACTCGGCGTCCGCCCTCGGTGTCGCTCATGGAGAATCGCCGTGGTCGTGGAGGATCTCAGTCACGGGGCGGCTCGCCCACCCCGCCGAACAGGTCGGACGCGAAAAGGAGGCCATCGACAAGGGCGTCGATCTCCTCGCGCGTGTTGTACAGATAGAAGCTGGCGCGGGCGGTGGCGCTCACGCCCAGGTGCTCCATGAGCGGCTGGTTGCAGTGGTGGCCGGCCCGGATCGCGATCCCCCGGCGGTCCAGGATGGTGGCCAGGTCGTGGGCGTGGATGTCACCGTACTGAAACGAGATGACGCCAGTGCGTCCCTCGCGGGGCCCGAAGATGCGGAGGCCCTCGAGCTCGTCCAGGCGCTCGAGGGCGTAGGCGGTGAGCGTCTCCTCGTGGGCCCGGATCCGCTCCAGCCCGATCCCGTCCAGGTAGCGGATCGCGGCGCCCAGGCCCACCGCCCCGGCGATGTGCGGCGTGCCCGCCTCGAACTTGTGGGGCACCCGGGCCCACGTGGAGCGCTCCAGCTCGACGGACGCGATCATCTCGCCGCCGCCCTGGTAGGGGGGCATCCCGGCCAGGATCTCCGTCCGGCCCCACAGGACGCCGATCCCCGTGGGCCCGCACATCTTGTGGCCGCTGAACGCGTAGAAGTCGCAGCCCAGCTCCCCCACGTCGAGCGGGAGGTGCGGGGCCGCCTGCGCTCCGTCGACCAGGCACAGGGCCCCGGCCTCGTGCGCCATCTCCGCGATGCGCGCCACGGGGTTCACCACCCCGAGCGTGTTCGACACGTGGGTCACGCCCACCAGGCGCGTCCGCGGCCCGAGGAGCCGCTCGTAGTCCTCCAGGGCCAGCTCGCCGCCCGGCGTGACGTCCACGAAGCGGAGGCGGGCGCCCGTGCGCTCGGCCAGGAGCTGCCACGGGACCAGGTTCGAGTGGTGCTCCATCTTCGTGAGGAGGATCTCGTCGCCCTCCTCCACGGCCGCGGCTCCCCAGCTCGAGGCCACCAGGTTGATGGCCTCGGTGGTCCCGCGCACGAACACGACCTCCGACGCCGACGCGGCCCCGATGTGGCCGGCGACCAGCTGCCGGCCCTCCTCGTAGGCGTCCGTGGCGCGCGTGCTCAGCGCGTGGACGCCCCGGTGGACGTTGGCGTGGTCGTGGCGGTAGTAGCGGTCCACCGCCTCGATGACGGCCTCGGGCTTCTGGGAGCTGGCGGCGCTGTCCAGGTAGACGAGGGGGCGGCCGTGGACGTCCTGGTCGAGGATGGGGAAGTCCCGGCGGATGCGCTCCACGTCCAGGGGGGTCGAGCTCGGCGCTACGTCGATCGTGCTCATCTATCGTACGGGCCGCGTGGCCGTCCTCCCGATTCCCGGTGGTCCCGGATCACTCGACCCGGATCTCGACCCGGCCGTCCAGCACCCGACACTCGAACGTCCTGACCGGCTTGACCGCCGGCAGGGCCTTCGGCGCCCCGGTGGCCGGGTCGAACCGCGCCCCGTGGAGAGCGCACTCGAGCTGGCCGGCCACAAGCTCCCCGTCGGAGAGGGGAAACTCCTCGTGCGAGCACCGGTCCTCCAGCGCGTAGACGCTGTCCCCCTGGCGCACGAGGACGATCTTCTGCCCGTCCACATCGAGGCCCTTGAGGCCGGTGGCCGGGATGTCGTCCACCTGCGCCACGGTCCGGAACTCCCCCATCGATCCCCTTCCTCCCGTCAGATGCCGATCTTGCGGCCGATGGCCTCCCGCAGGCGCGCCTGCACGCCCGGCACCGGCACGCGGGCCAGGACCTCGTCGAAGAAGCCGAACACCAGCAGGCGCTCCGCCCGCGTCCGGTCCAGGCCCCGGCTCATCAGGTAGAAGAGCATCCCCTCGTCCACCTGGCCCACCGTCGCGCCGTGCGAGCAGCGCACGTCGTCCGCCTCGATCTCGAGGTTGGGGAGTGTGGTGGCGTGGGCGTGCTCGCTCAAGAGCAGGTTCCGGTTGGTCTGGTACGCGTCGGTGAGCTGGGCTCCCCGGTCCACCCGGATGAGCCCCCGGAAGACGCTGTCGGCCGAGTCCGTGAGCGCGCCCTTGTAGAGGAGGTCGCTGTAGGCGTGCGGCGCGGCGTGGTGCTGGAGCGTGTGGTGGTCGAAGTGCTGCTCGCCGCCGCCGAACCACAGGGCCAGCATCTCGCTCTCGCTGCCCGGCCCCTCCAGGTGGCTGGTGACGTCGTCGCGCGCCAGGTCGCCGCCCAGGTTCACGTTGAGGCCGCTCAGCCGGGCGTCCCGGCGGGTCTCGACGTGCTGGATGCTGAAGTGGCGGACCCCCCGGCCCCAGCGCTGCAGGGCCAGGTAGCGGACCGTGGCCTGGTCGCCGCCCACCACCTCGAGGCCGCTCAGGCTGAGGAGCTCGCCGTCCAGGTCGGGGGAGAGGTACTCCTCGACCCAGGTGATCTCGGAGCTCTCGCCGGCGACCAGGAGGGTGTGGCTCGAGAGGAGCCGACCCGCCCCCGCCCCGGTCGCACAGCGAAGGACGTGCACCGGCTCGGGCACCCGCACGCCGCGGGGGACGTAGAGGACGTCGCCGCCGGTGAGGAGCGCCACGTGGAGCGCCCACAGCTTCTCCTCCATCGCCGCCACGTCGCTGGAGAAGAGGTGCTCCTCGAGGAGCCCGGGCCGCTCGCGCGCCACCCGGCGCACGGGGGCGAACACGACGCCCTGCTCCGCGAGCTCCGGATCGAGGCGGCGGTGGACGACCGCGCCGTCCACCTCGACGGCGACTCCGCTCCGCTTCTCCATGCCCTCCAGGAGCCGGGCGGCCTGCTCGGGGAGCCCGGCTCCGGCGGCCGTCCCCTCCTCCACGGCGGGCGGAAAGGGCTCGAACGACTCCGGGTCCAGGTCGGAGAGGTCGGTGTAGCGCCATTCCTCCGACTTCGTGGTCGGCATCGGGAGGGCCAGGTACCGGTCCCACGCCGCCCGGCGGCGCTCGGTCAGGAAGCCGGGCTCGTCGATTCCGGTCAGGAAGGCCTCGAGCCGGTCGTCGACGCCCTCGCGGACGTCGCGGCCGGCCCCGGCCGCGGTCACTCCGTTCGCCACGCTCTCGTCTCCTTCGCCTCTCGGGGTCAGCGGTCGATCGTCGTCGGGGCCCGGGAGTCCGGCCTCAGCCGACCGAGCCCTCCATCTCCAGCTCGATGAGCCGGTTCAGCTCGATCGCGAACTCGAGCGGGAGCTTCCTGGCGATGGGCTCGATGAAGCCCCGCACGACCATCGCCATCGCCTCCTCCTCCGCGAGCCCCCGGCTCATGAGGTAGAAGAGCTGCTCCTCGCCGACCTTGGAGACCGTGGCCTCGTGGCCGATCGTCGCCTCGTTCTCGTCGATCTCGATGTACGGATACGTGTCCGTTCGGGACGTCTCGTCCAGGAGGAGCGCGTCGCACTCGACGTTGGACCTGGAGCCGACGGCGCCCTCGTACACCTTGCACAGCCCACGGTAGGAGGAGCGCCCGGTGCCTTTGGAGATGGACTTGGAGGTGATCCGTGAAGTCGTGTGCGGCGCCACGTGGATCACCTTCCCGCCGGTGTCCTGGTGCTGGCCGTCCCGGGCGTAGGCGATCGAGAGGACCTCCCCGTGCGCTCCCTCGCCCATCAGGTAGCAGGACGGGTACTTCATGGTGAGCTTGGAGCCCAGGTTCCCGTCCAGCCACTCCATGTAGCCGTTCCGGTGCACGTACGCCCGCTGCGTGACGAGGTTGTACATGTTGTCCGACCAGTTCTGGATCGTCGTGTAGCGGAAGCGGGCGCCGTCCTTCACGATGATCTCGATCACGCCGGAGTGGAACGACTCGGTGGAGTACTGGGGCGCGGTGCAGCCCTCGATGTAGTGCGCCTCCGATCCCTCCTCGGCGATGATCAGGGTCCGCTCGAACTGTCCCATGCGCTCGGCGTTCACGCGGAAGTACGCCTGGAGCGGGATGTCGATCTTCGCCCCCTTCGGGATGTAGACGAAGGAGCCGCCCGACCACACGGCGGAGTTCAGGGCTGCGAACTTGTTGTCGGCGGGCGGGATGACCGTGGCGAAGTGCTCGCGGAACAGGTCAGGGTACATCTTGAGCCCGTCCTCGATGGACTCGAAGATGACGCCCTGCTCCTCCCACTCCTCGCGCAGCGAGTGGTAGACCATCTCGGACTCGTACTGGGCGCCCACCCCGGCCAGGACGCTGCGCTCGGCCTCGGGGATCCCCAGCCGCTCGAACGTCTCCTTGATCTCGTCGGGGACCTCGTCCCAGTCCCTCCCCATCCGGTCCTGCGGCCGGATGTAGAAGTAGATCTCGTCCAGGTCCAGGGTCGAGAGGTCGCCGCCCCAGTCGGGCATGGGCTTGGCGTTGAAGATCTCCAGCGCGCGGAGCCGGAAGTCGAGCATCCACTCGGGCTCCTCCTTCTGCGCCGAGATCTGGCGGACCACCGCCTCGGACAGCCCCTTCCGCGACTTGAAGACGGGGTTGTCCTTCGTGACGAAGTGGTATTTGTACTCGTCGAGGTCCAGGCTCTCGACCGTCTCGTTACGGGGCATCGAATCCCTCCAGAAAGGCTGTCCTCTCGCTCGCCATCATCATCCTACGCCCGCGCCGGACCCGAGTTCGGAGCGGGGCGGGCGCGCCGCATCACGCGCTGGCCGCCGCCTCCTCGCGCAACCAGTCGTAGCCGAGCTCCTCGAGCTTGTCGGCCATCTCGGGCCCGCCGCTGTCGACCACGCGGCCGCCCATCATGACGTGCACCCGGTCGGGCTGGACGTAGTTCAGGATGCGCTTGTAGTGCGTGATGAGCAGCACGCCGAGCCCCGGGTCCTCCTCGGCCAGCGTGTTCACCCCGTGGGCGACGATCTTGAGCGCGTCGATGTCCAGCCCGCTGTCCGTCTCGTCCATCACCGCCAGGCGGGGCTGGAGGACGGCCATCTGCAGGATCTCGTTGCGCTTCTTCTCGCCGCCGCTGAAGCCCTCGTTCACGTAGCGCTCGGCGAAGTCCTCATCCATGTCCAGGAGCTCCATGCGCTCCCTGAGCTCCTTCTGGAACTCGAAGACGTCCACCTCCTCTCCCTCTTCCCGACGGGCGTTCACCGCCGAGCGCAGGAAGTTGGAGATCGTGACGCCGGGGATCTCGCTGGGGTACTGGAAGGCCAGGAACACGCCGTGGCGGGCGCGCTCGTCGGGCTCCCACTCCAGGATGTCCTGTCCGTGGTAGAGGACCTCGCCCGAGGTGACCTCGTAGCCGGGGTGCCCGGCGATCACCTTGGCCAGCGTGCTCTTGCCCGAGCCGTTCGGACCCATGAGGGCGTGAATCTCGCCTCCGTCCACCACGAGGTCGACGCCCTTCAGGATCTCGTTGTCCTCCTCGACGACCCCGGCGTGCAGGTCGCGGACTTCCAGCAGGTGTTCGGCCATGCGGCTCTCCATGTGTCGTGCGTCCAGCGGCTGCGAGCGGATCGACCGCCCCCCCTCACAAACCGATAATCGTTATCGATACGGGCCGGGGAAGGTACGCCAGTTGAGACTCGATTTCAAGTGGCGTGCCGGCGGCACCATATTCGCGGGCAGGCGTGGGCGAAAGCCCGCGTTCGCGGGCGTTCGGACCACACGCGGTTCCAGCCTGGGAGGAAGTGCATGAAGGCGGCGTTCATCCGGGGGCACGGCGGACCCGAGGTGCTCGAGGTCGGCGAGCTGGAGGACCCGGTCGCCGGACCCGGAGAGGTGGTGGTCGATGTGGAGGCGTGCGCCCTCAACCACCTGGACCTGTGGGTCCGGCGGGGGCTTCCGGGGCTGGACCTCGAGCTCCCGCACGTGGGGGCCTCGGACGTGGCCGGGACCGTGGCCGCCCTCGGGCCGGGGGTCGAGGGCTGGAGCCGGGGCGACCGGGTCGTGGTGAACCCCGGCCAGTGGTGCGGGCGATGCGAGTGGTGCGTGCGCGGCGAGCACAGCCTGTGCGAGCGGTTCCGGATCCTGGGCGAGCACATTGACGGGGGCGCCGCCGAGAAGGTGCGCGTCCCGGCCGTGAGCCTCTACGCCCTGCCGGAGGACGTCCCTTTCGAGAAGGCGGCCGCCGTACCCCTCGTCTTCCAGACGGCGTGGCGCGCCCTCATCGGTCGGGCGGATCTTCGGCCGGGCGAGACGGTGCTCATCACCGGGGGTTCGGGGGGGGTCTCCACCGCCGCGATCCAGATCGCCCGGCTGGTCGGCGCCCGGGTCCTGGCCGTGACCAGCGGACCCGAGAACGTGGAACGGGTCCGGGCCCTGGGGGCCGACGTGGCCATCGACCGCCTCGAGGTGGACTTCTCGAAGGCCGCCTACGAGGCCACGGGGCGTCGGGGCGTCGACGTGGTGCTGGACAGCGTGGGCGAGGCCATCTGGGAGGAGTGCGTCCGCGCGCTGGCCCGGAACGGCCGGCTGGTGACCTACGGGGCGACCACGGGGGCGAGCGGCCGGCAGGACATCCGCCGGATGTTCTGGAAGCAGGTGAGGATCATCGGCACGACCATGGCCAGCCGCTCGGAGTTCGAGCGGGTCATGGACCTGGTGTTCGCCGGTCGGCTCGAGCCCGTCATCGACGTGGTCTGGCCGCTCGAGCGGATCGCGGAGGCGCACGAGCGCCTGGAGGAGGGCGGCCAGTTCGGGAAAGTGGTGCTCGTCCCGTGACGCTCGACCGGGAGCGTCATCTCCGGAGGCTGCGCGAGGAGAGCTTCGACCTCCTGGTGGTCGGGGGCGGGATCACCGGCGCGGCCATCGCACGGGACGCCGCCCGCCGCGGCTACCGGACGGCGCTGGCGGAGGCGAGGGACTTCGGCGAGGGGACGAGCAGCCGCTCCTCCCGGCTCGTGCACGGCGGCCTGCGCTACCTGGAGCAGCTCGAGCTCGACCTCGTGTTCGAGGCCAGCCAGGAGCGGCGCACGCTCCTGCGCCTGGCGCCCCACATGGTGCGGCCGCTCGAGTTCCTCTTCCCGCTCTACGAGGACGGCCGGGTGGGGAAGGCCAGGCTCGACGCCGGCATGTGGCTCTACGACGCGCTCTCCCTGTTCCGGAACATCGAGCGCCACCAGATGCTCGAGCCCGACGAGCTGGAGGAGCGCGAGCCGCGGCTCGGGCGCGACGGGCTCCTGGGCGGCGCACGCTATTTCGATGCGCAGGTCGACGACGCCCGGCTGGTGCTGGCCACGGTGACCGCGGCCGCCGAGGCCGGCGCAGCCGTGGCCAACCGGCTGGAGGTCGCCGAGATCGAGCGCCGGGACGGCGTCGTCTGCGGCGTCCGGGTCCGCGATCTGGCGGGGGCGGCCGCCGACCCGGCCGCGGCCGCCTGGTTCGTCCCGGCCCGGGTGGTGGTGAGCGCCACCGGCCCGTGGACCGACCTGACCCGCCGGATGGCCGGAGGAGGGGAGCCGAAGCTCATGCGCCCCACCCGCGGCACCCACATCCAGGTCCCCCGCGAGCGGGTGGGCCACCGGCACGCCCTCATCTTCGAGTCGCCGGTGGACCGGAGGATCATGTTCGTCCTCCCGTGGGGACCCGACCTCACGATCGTTGGCACGACCGACGTGGACTTCGACGACCCTCCCGAGGACGTGCGGCCGACCGCCGACGACGTGCGCTACCTCCTGGACTCGGCCAACCGCCTCTTTCCCGACGCCGGCCTCGGGCCCCGGGACGTGGTCGGGGCGTGGGCCGGGATCCGGCCGCTCGTGGCCGAGGGCGAAGCGGGGAGCGAGGAGGAGGTCTCGCGCGACTTCACGATCCGGGAGGGTCCGCCCGGCCTCCTCACGATCGCCGGGGGGAAGCTCACCTCGCACCGGAACATGGCCGAGAAGCTGGTGGACCGGGCCGGCGACCTCCTCGAGGACCGGTTCGGCGTCGAGGCCGAGCGGAAGTGCGACACGGCGGTGGTCCCGCTCCCCGGAGGCGACTTCGAGGATCTGGAGGCGCTCCGGGAGGAGCTCGCGGGGCGGGCCGACGCCTACCGGCTCCCTCCCTCGAGCGTGGAGCGCCTGGCCTCCGCCCACGGAACGCGCGCGGGGGAGCTCCTGGACCTCCTGGACGAGCGGCCGGCCCTGCGCGAGCCCCTGGCCGAGGACCTCCCCTACGTGGCGGCCGAGGCGGTGTGGTCGGCCCGCAGGGAGATGGTCGTCCACCTGGACGACGTCCTCTTCCGCCGCACCCGGCTCGCTCTCGAGACCGACGCGTCCCTGCCGGGGGTCTTCCACCGGACGGCGCAGCTGGTCGGGGGGGAGCTGGGCTGGTCCGCGCAGCGGGTGGACCGGGAGGTCGAGCGTAGCCTGGCGGAGCGGGCCCGGTGCGACGCCTGGCGGGCGGAGATCGGCGAGGTCTGACGACCCCCGCCGTCTAAACGGTGGGCGAGGATTCGGTGTTGATGGTGCGCGCGCTGCACGAGGGCGGCCGCTCACACACCGGGTCAGAGGAATCACATGCGGTCAGCCGATCGAAAGGGAGAAGCGCGGGCGCTCCTCGCGTGCGCGCTCTCGGCCGCCCTCGCGGCCGGGTGCATGGCCACGCCGGGCGTGGGCGGCGTGCGCGGAACGGCCCCCTCGGCGAGCGAGCTGTGGCTGCCGCCGCCCTCGGACACGGCCCCCCGCGCCGCCGTGGCGGCTCCGGTCCTGCCGGCGGGCGACCTCCAGGCCCGCCTCGACAGCCTGACGCTCCCCGACGTCATCGACATCGCGCTGCGGGAGAACCCGACGACCCGCGCCTCGTGGGAGACGGCGCGCGCGGCGGCCTTCGATTACGGCTCGGCGCGCGGCGCGTGGCTCCCGAGACTGGACGGGCAGGCGGACGTCACGAAGCTCAAGACCGTGTCCTCGCAGGGCCGCAGCGCCGTCCGCCAGACCATCTACGGGCCGAGCGCCAGCCTGTCGTGGACCCTCCTGGACCTGGGGTCGCGCTCGGGGAGGATCTCCCGGGCCCGGAACGCCCTCCTGGCCGCCGACTGGACGCACGACGCCACCATCCAGAACGTCGTCCTCCAGGTGGAGACGGCCTACTTCCGCTATCTGGCCACGGGGGCGCTCCTGGAGGCGCAGCAGACGTCCCTGCAGGAGGCGAGGCGGAACCTGGAGGCGGCGCGCGAGCGGCACACCGTGGGGCTGGCCACGATGGCCGACACGCTCAAGGCCGGGACGGCCGTCTCGCAGGCCCTGCTGGCGGTCGAGACCACCCAGGGCCAGCTGGCCACGACCCGCGGCGCCCTGGCGGTGGCCATGGGCCTCCCGGCCAACGTGGGGTACGACGTCCGCCGCACGCCCGTCTCCTCTCCGCCCCTGGAGGTGGCCGAGTCGGTGGACAGCCTCATCGCCCGGGCGCTCCGGGAGAGGCCCGACCTGGCGGCGGCCCGGGCGCGCGCGGCAGCGGCCGACGCGGGGGTGAGCGAGGCCCGGGGCGCCCTCCTCCCGAAGATCGTCGCCAGCGGGCAGGCCGCCGAGACCTATTTCGCGAACAGCCCGACGGGGGGGAGCAGCTACTCGGGGACGCTCGCGATCCAGATCCCCCTGTTCAACGGCTTCTCCCGCCAGTACGACGTCCAGGCCGCCCGGGCCGCGGCCCGGGCCAGCCACGCCGGCGCCGAGGGACTCGCGCGCCAGGTGGTGTATCAGGTGTTCGCGTCCTACCACGACCTCAGGACGGCGACCCAGCGCGTGAAGACCAGTGGAGCCCTCCTGGTGAGCGCCCGACAGTCGGAGGAGGCGGCGCTCGCCCAGTACCGCGAGGGCGTCGGCAGCTTCCTGGACCTGCTTTCCGCACAGAGCGCTCTGGCCGACGCCAGGGCGCAGGAGATCGACGCACGATGGAGCTGGTACATCGCCCTCGCCCAGCTGGCGCACGACGCCGGCATCCTGGACCTCGAGGGCGGGAGCCCGATTCGGCTGCGAACCGACACGGCCGCGGCGTCCCCCGATGCGGCGGCCGCCGCGCCGACCGACACGACGGGCTCGACGTGAGGCGGGCCGGCCCGGCAGCGCCGATGCGTCCGGCCGCTGCCGCCCTCGCGGCCCTGTCGGCCGTGGCCCTCGTCGCGCTCCCGGCCTGCTCGGGCGGGAGCCGGCCCGCGCCCGGCACGGTCCCGGTCACCGCCGCCCGCGCCGAGCGCCGCGACGTCCCGCTCGAGGTGCAGGCCAACGGCACGGTAGAGCCGCTCCAGACCGTCTCGGTGCTGTCGCGCGTGGACGGCACGCTCCGCCGGGTGGCCTTCTCCGAGGGCGACGCCGTGCGGTCCGGGCAGGTCCTCTTCCAGCTGGACCCCAGGCCGTACCAGGCGGCCCTGGACCAGGCGGAGGGGAACCTCCAGCGAGACGCGGCGCGGGCGCGGAACGCGGACCTGCAGGCGGAACGCTACGCCAAGCTCGTCCAGAAGGACTTCGTCAGCTCCCAGCAGTACGACCAGGCACGCGCGGACGCGGAGGCGCTCCGGGCCGAGGTCAAGGCGGACTCGGCGGCCGTGGCCAGCGCCCGCCTCGACCTGGAGTACGCCACCATCCGCTCGCCCATCGACGGCCGGACGGGGAGCCTCCTGGTGCACGAGGGGAACCTGGTGCGCGCCGGGAGCGGGCAGCCGCTCGTCGTCATAAACCAGATCCGGCCGGTGCTCGTCCGCTTCGCGGTGCCCGAGCGCTACCTCCCCCAGCTCCTCGAGCACCGCGGCGACTCGCTTCTCGTGTACGCCGACCCGGCCGGTGGGGAGGGCGGGCGCGCCGAGGGCCGGCTCACGTTCGTGGACAACAGCGTGGACCGCTCGACCGGGACGGTCGCCCTCAAGGCGCGGTTCCCGAACCAGGACGAGCGGCTGTGGCCCGGCGAGTACCTGGACGTGCGCCTGGTCCTCCGGGTCGACCGGGACGTGGTCGTCGTCCCGCAGGGCGCCGTCTCCACGGGGCAGAACGGGACCTACGTGTACGTGGTGGACCCGTCCGATTCGACGGTGGCCACCCGGGACGTCACGGTCGCGCGCACCACGGACAGCCTGGACGTGATCGCCTCCGGGCTGGACGGCGGAGAGGTCGTGGTGACCGACGGACAGCTCCGGCTCTTCGCCGGGGCGAGGGCGGACATCACCAACGCCGCCCAGCTGGCCGGGGACGGGGCGTCGCGGGACGGCGCGGCCGCGCCGGAGGGCTCCGCCGCGGCCGGGGGCCGGGCGGCGGCCGGGGCCGGCGACGGCGGGCCGGCGGCGTCGTCGGCCGGCGGCGGGAGCGAGGGGGCGCGATGAACCCCTCGGAGCTCTTCATCCGGCGGCCGGTCACGACGACGCTCGTGATGGCGGGCATCCTCATCTTCGGGATCATGGCCTACCGGATGCTCCCGGTGAGCGACCTGCCCAACGTGGACTTCCCCACCATCTCGGTCCGGGCCAGCCTGCCGGGAGCCAGCCCCGAGACGATGGCCGCGGCGGTGGCGACGCCCCTCGAGAAGCAGTTCTCGACGATCGCGGGCATCTCGGACATGACGTCCACGAGCACGCAGGGCTCCACCTCGATCACCCTGCAGTTCGACCTGGACCGGGACATCGACGCGGCAGCGCAGGACGTGCAGGCCGCGATCTCTAAGACGCTCCACGACCTGCCGACCGGGATCATCCCCCCCAGCTACAACAAGGTGAACCCGGCCGCCTCCCCGATCATGTACCTGGCCCTCACCTCGAGCAGCCTGGCCCTCTCCTCCCTGGACGAGTACGGGGAGACGGTCCTGGGCCAGCGGATCTCCACGGTGCCGGGCGTGGCGCAGGTCTCCATCTACGGCTCGCAGAAGTACGCCGTCCGCATCCAGCTCGACCCCGGGGAGCTCGCCTCGCGCAGGATCGGGATCGACCAGGTCTCGCAGGCGGTCTCGAGCGGGAACGTGAACCTCCCGACCGGCGTCCTGTGGGGGAGCCGGAAGGCGTACACCGTCCAGGCCAACGGCCAGCTCGGGGACGCGCGGGACTTCCGGCGTCTCATCGTGGCCTACCGGAACGGCTCGCCCGTCCGCCTCCAGGACCTGGGCCGGGTCCTGGACGACGTCCAGAACGACAAGACCGCCGGCTGGTTCAACGACAGCCGCTCGATCATCCTGGCCATCCAGCGCCAGCCGGGCACGAACACGGTCAAGGTGGCCGGGGACGTGAGGCAGCTCCTGGGCCGCCTCCAGAAGGAGATCCCCGCCTCGGTCCAGGTGCACATGCTCTACGACCGGTCGGAGTCGATCCAGGACTCCGTCTCGGACGTGCGCTTCACGCTGATCCTGACGCTGGGCCTGGTCGTGATGGTGATCTTCCTCTTCCTGAGGAACCTCTCGGCCACGATCATCCCCAGCCTGGCCCTGCCCATCTCGATCATCGGCACCTTCGCGGTCATGTACCTGGCCGGGTACACCCTGGACAACCTCAGCCTCATGGCGCTCACCCTGGCCGTGGGCTTCGTGGTCGACGATGCGATCGTGATGCTCGAGAACATCGTGCGGCACATGGAGATGGGGAAGGAGCCCATCCGCGCGGCCCTGGACGGCTCGCGCGAGATCGGGTTCACGATCCTCTCGATGACGCTGTCGCTCACGGCGGTGTTCATCCCGATCCTCCTCATGGGAGGGGTGATCGGGCGGCTGTTCCACGAGTTCTCGGTCACGATCATGACCGCGATCCTCGTCTCGGGCGTCGTGTCGCTGACCCTGACCCCCATGCTCTCGAGCCGCTTCCTCCGGCCGCCGAAGGAGCAGCATCACGGTCGGCTCTTCCAGGTGACCGAGGACCTGTGGCAGCGCTCTCTCCGCCTGTACGAGCGCTCCCTGGAGCGGGTGATGGACCACCGGGCCGGGACCATGGCCTTCTCCGCCGCGATCCTCGTCGCCTCGATCCTCCTGTTCGTGCACATCCCCAAGGGCTTCCTCCCGGAGGAGGACACGGGGCGGGTGCACGGGACGGTGGAGACGGTGGAGGGGACCTCGTTCGAGGCGATGCTGGCCCACCAGAAGCAGGTGGCGGCGGTCGTGGCGAAGGACCCCGCCGTCCGGGACTTCATGTCCTTCGTGGGCGGGGGGCGCGGGACCATGAACCAGGGCACGGTCTTCATGCACCTGAAGCCGCGCTCGGAGCGGGACGGCGTGGACCGGGTCATCCGGCGGCTGAACCGGAACGTGGCCGGCATCCCGGGCGTGAAGGTGTACTTCCAGAACCCGCCGTCCATCCGGATCGGCGGGCGCGGGTCCAAGAGCCAGTACCAGTTCACGCTGGAGAGCGCGGACCTCCCCACGCTCTACCGGAGCGCGCAGGTCATGCAGGCGGCCATGGACAGCCTCCCGGTGCTCGTGAACGTGACGAGCGACCTGCAGATCTCGAACCCCCAGGTGGCCGTCGACATCGACCGCGACCGGGCCGCGGCGCTCGGGGTGACCACCAGCCAGGTGGAGCGCGCCCTGTACGACGCCTACGGGTCGCGCCAGGTCTCCACCATCCTGACGCCCACCAACCAGTACTGGGTCGTCATGGAGCTGCTGCCGCAGTACCAGCGCGACCCGGACGCCCTCGGCATGCTCTACGTGCGCTCGGACGACGGGACGATGGTGCCGCTGCGCTCGGTGGCCACGCTCTCGCGCACGATGGGCCCGCTCACGGTGAGCCACGCCGGACAGGTGCCCTCGGTCACGCTCTCGTTCGACCTCGCGCCGGGGACGTCCCTGGGGACGGCCGTCTCCCGGATCACGCGGCTGGCGCGGGCGCGCGTCCCCTCCGCCGTCAACACGACCTTCTCGGGGACCGCGGCGGCCTTCCAGTCGAGCCAGCAGGGCCTCCTGGTCCTCCTCGTCCTTGCGGTCCTGGTGATCTACCTGGTGCTCGGGATCCTGTACGAGAGCTTCATCCACCCGATCACGATCCTCTCGGGGCTCCCGTTCGCCGCCTTCGGCGCGCTGGTGACGCTCCTCGTCTTCCACGTGGAGCTGAGCGTCTACGCCTACGTCGGGATCATCATGCTGATCGGGCTGGTGAAGAAGAACGCGATCATGATGATCGACTTCGCGCTCGACGCGGAGCGGAGCGAGGGGGCGTCGCCCCGGGATGCGATCGTGGAGGCGTGCAGCGTGCGCTTCCGGCCGATCATGATGACCACGATGGCGGCCCTCATGGCCACCCTCCCCATCGCGATCGGGTTCGGGGCCGGCGCGGAGTCGCGCCGCCCCCTGGGCCTGGCCGTGGTGGGCGGCCTGCTCTTCTCCCAGCTCATCACGCTGTACGTGACGCCGGTGGTCTACACCTACCTGGACACGGCGCAGAAGCGGCTGGGGCTGTGGGGCTCCGACACGGCGCCGGCGGCCGCTCCGGCGGGGTCGGCCGCCCGGGCGGGGAGGGGCGTCCCGATCACCCTCCCGTCAGGTGGCTCACCAGGGTCGTGAGCGAGTCCCAGGCCTCCTGCGTGCTGAACCACAGCACGATGAGCAGGAGGGCGGGCACCACCCAGCGCAGGAAGCCCCGCCACGCCGGGAGCCACCCGGTCGAGGAGGCGCCCTTCCGGACCTCGCCGGTCGGGTCGGGCGCCACCCATCCCACGAAGATGGCCAGGAAGAAGCCGCCCACCAGCAGGAGTACGTTCCCGGCCACCTTGTCCATGAGGTCGAGGATGTCCAGGTCGAAGGCGGCGGGGATCCCGAGGGCCGTGATGAGGCCGCCGCATACCAGCGCCGCGGTCCTGCGGCTCCACCCCAGACCGTCGATCGCCGAGGAGGCCACGACCTCCAGGAGGGAGAGGGCGGAGGTGAGGGCGGCCACCAGCATGGCGGTGAAGAACAGGAAGCCCACGATCCGGCCCGCCGCCCCGATCGAGGCGAACGCCTTCGGAAGGCTGATGAACAGCGCTCCCACGGCGCTCTCGCCGACCTCCCCGGAGAGGCCGAAGGCGAAGATGATCGGGAAGACCATCAGCCCCGCCACGAAGGCGAAGGCGAAGTTGGAGCCGGCGATGACCACGGCCTCCTGCGGCAGGTCGTCGTCGCGGGAGAGGTAGCTGGCGTAGGTCAGCATCGCGCCCATCCCCAGGCTCAGGCTGAAGAACGCCTGCCCCGCCGCGTCCGCCAGGACCCGCCACGAGAGGACGTCCGCGAAGCTGGTCTTGAGGTAGAAGGCGTAGCCCGCCCCGGCGCCGGGAAGCGTGGCGGCGTACACGTCCAGGCCGATGACGATGAGCGCCAGCGCGGGCATGAGGACGAGGGACGTCCGCTCGATCCCGCCCCGCACCCCGGCCGCGACGATCGCGATCGTCGCGCCCATGAACAGCACCTGCCACAGGACCGCGTCCCAGCCGCCCGCGGCCGCCTGGAAGCGCGCCGCCGGACTCCCGGCGAAGCCGTGGAAGACGGCGTCGGCCGCGTAGCGGAACGTCCAGCCCGCGATGACGCCGTAGTAGGCCAGGATCAGGAAGCCCGCCGCCACGAACAGCCCGCCCAGAGGCTTCCAGCCGTCGCCCCCGAACGAGGCCAGCGCCTGGATGGGGCTCCGCTTGGAGCCTCTCCCCAGGGTGAACTCGGCCAGCATGATCGGAAGGCCGATGAACACGGTGGTGAGGATGTAGAGGAGGACGAAGGCGGCTCCGCCGTTCTCGGCCGTGAGGTAGGGGAACCTCCACATGTTGCCGAGGCCGACCGCCGACCCGACCGCGGCCATGACGAATCCGAGGCGGGTGCTCCACTGCTCTCGTTCGGGCTGGGGCATGGGGCTCTCCCGTGCGGGTGCCGGCGATCGGGCGGAGGCTCGGCCGCCGGGCCTTCACGGACGGCCGGATCCCGGCGCCGGTCGGTCGGCGCCGGGTCTGTAGCTAGGCCGAGGGCCCGGGCACGTCAAGGACGGGCGCGGTATCCGGCGGCTCTCGCCTCGAGGCGCTCCCTCCACCATCCTTAGCCTCGACCGTGCCGGGCCCACCCGGTCCCGGCCGCCACGGAGGCACGGACGAGATCCATGGGAGGACGATGGCCCGCACCTGCGACCCTGTCGTGGAGTCCCGCCCGCCGCGCATCGCGCGCCGCATCGGTCGCGCGCTCCTCCTCGGCACTGCGGCCTGCCTGGCGGCCTCCTGCGCGGGAGAGCGGGGCGCCCCGGCCGGAGAAGGCGCCCCCGTCCGCGGGGGCACGGCCGTCGTGTGCCTCCCGACCGCGCCCGGCAGCCTGGACCCCTTCGTCTCGCCCGACCTCTCGAGCCGGGAGCTCGCGGCGCTCCTCTACACGCCGCTCGTCCGTTACGGGACGGGGGAGGCCTACCGGCCCTACCTGGCCAGGAGCTGGCGCTGGAGCGCGGACCGCCGGGCCCTGACCTTCGACCTCCGCACCGACGTCACCTGGCACGACGGCGAGCGAGTCACGGCCCTGGACGTGGCCTTCACGATCCGCCGGGCCGCCGATCCCGCCTTCGGCTATCCGGGCGCGGGGGACTTCGCCGGCGTCGACACCGTCGTCGCCGGGGACTCGGCCACCGTCACGGTGCGCTTCGGGCGGCCTCCGGTGTCGGGCCTCGAGCCCTTCGCCGACGGGCTTCCGATCCTACCCGCCCACCTGCTCGGAGGCCTCGGGCCGGAGGCGTTCGCCGCGGCGGCCTACCACCACGAGCCCGTGGGGAGCGGCCCGTACAGGCTGGCGCCGGGGTCGGATCCGGGCGGCGGGATCCGGTTCGAGCGCTGGGATGGATTCCCCGAGGAGCTGGGGCCGGCCCGCCTGGACGCGCTCGAGGTGCGCGTGGTGCCCGACGCCGCCACGCGGGAGGCGGAGCTCCGCTCGGGGGGCGTGGACGCGTGCGTGATCACGGCCTCCCAGGCCGCGGCCGTGGACTCGATAAAGGACGTTCGGACGCTGACGGTGCCCCCGGTCCTCACCCAGTTCCTCATCCTGGACACCGCCCGGCCGCCCGTGCGGGACGTGCGGGTGCGGCGCGCGATCTCCGCCGCCATTGACCGGGAGGAGCTGGCCGCGGTGGTCTCGCCCGCGGCGAGCCCCGCCCGGGGGCCCCTCCCCGCCGGCCATCCGTACGCGGACCCGGACGCGCTCCAGCCCGACGCCGACTCGGCCCTGGCGGACTCGCTCCTGACCGCCGCGGGCTGGCGGGCGGGCGACGGCTCCGGGGATCCGCGCGTCGGCCCGGGGGGAAGGCGCCTGGATCTCACGGTGGCCGCCCCGCCCCAGATGCGCGATGCCGTCACCGTGCTGCAGGCGCAGCTGGGCCGCGCGGGCATCCGGGTCGAGCCGAGGCTCATGGACTTCGCGTCCCTGGTCGGCGTCCTGCAGGACCCGGAGAGGAGGCCGCCGGCGGTCCTCCTCGGCTCGGCCCCGGCGCACCGGCTGCGGCCGGACTTCTACACGAGCCTGGTCACCGGCGGACCGACGAACGCCTCCTCCTACTCGAGCGCCGAAGTCGACTCGGCCGTGGCGCGCCTCGCCTCGACCACCGACAGCGACGTGGTGGCCGCCCAGTATCGGATCCTCCAGGAGAGGGTGGCCGCCGACCTCCCCGTCGTGTACACGATCCGGGTGCCGCACGTCCTGGCGGTGCGCCCGCGCCTGAGAGGCGTGGAGGCGGGCCCGGCGGGGCCGTTCGCGGCGGTCGGGTCGTGGTGGATTCCGGAGGGGGAGCGGAGGGCGGCCGGCCGAGGAGAGTAGGGAGCGACCGGCCTCAGACGAGGGACTCGAGCCGTTCCCGGAGCTTCCGGGCCTCGGCGACCGCCCCCAGCTTCTCGAAGCGGGCGAGAGCGCGTCGGAGCGGACCCCGGGCCCGTCGGCGTCGTCCCGCCTCGATCCGGAGCCGGCCGGCATCCCGTTCGATCTCGGCCTGGATGAGAGGATTGCCGGCGCTGCGCGCGAGCCGGAGCGCTGCGGCGAGGTCACGCGCGGCGGCAGAGCGCATTTCCCGGTCCCCCGTCGCGAGCGCCGCCCGGGCCCGCACCCGGAGCGCCTCCGCCTCGTGGCCGGGGTCCCCCGCGGAGCGTGCGGCGCTCACGCCCCTCTCGGCCAGGCCGACTCCCAGCTCCGTGTCGCCCGCGAGCACCGTGGCTTCGGCGCGGCCGATCGTGGCCATGGCCACGCCCCTCGGATAGTCGAGGCGTCGAAAGTCGGCTTCCGCGTCCCGGTAGGCATCCTGCGCGTCGTCGTATCGACCCAGGTCACGGAAGCAATTTCCCAGGTTGTGCCGGACCTGGGCCACCCCGCGCACCCGCCCGAGCGTGGCGTGTGTCGAGAGCGCCAGCTCGAACGAAGCCACGGCGTCCTCCGTCCGCCCTTCGAGACCCGCAATGGCTGCCAGGTTCTGCGTGGCACGAGCGAGCATGTCGCGATCATCCTCGGCGTCGGCCAGGGTCAGTTGACGCTCCGAGCGACTCCTGGCCTCTTCGATCCGTCCCAGCTCGAACGCCGCGATCGCTCCGAGGTTCAGTGCCCGCAGCAGGCCGCGGCCGTCGGCCCTGGGTGCCGTGCTCTCCTCGAAGCGCAATGCGAACGCCGACAGGTCCTCGATCCGTCCCGTGTGATAGAGCGCCTCGCCGTAGCGGTAGGCCAGCGAGGAGTCCTGCAGGACGGTGTCGAGCCCGGCTGCCTCCAGTCGCTCGAGGAGCGTGCTCCACTGACCCGACGTCGCCAGCCGCTCGGCCTCCCGATGGAGGGCTCCGGCCCGTCGATCCGGCTCCTCCCACGTGCTCACGGCCGGGCGAGCAGTCCGCTGAGAGCCACGGCGAGCCGGGCGTGGAGTTTCGTCCGCCAGCGGCGGCGGGACGCCGGTCTCATATGGCCAGCGCCCAGATCGTGAACCCCGTGACCTCCGCCTTCACCTCCTCCAGACTGACGTCCTTCACCGTACCGACCCGGGTCCACGGCTGACCGGCGAGCTCCTGCTTCCAGAGGTCGATGTCGCCTTCCAGCTCCGGGTCCTCCGACCCATCGTCGTCGAAGTCGCGGTCGGCTTCCGCCCAGCGCATCTCGAGCTCGGCCGGGGCGTTCGGGTCGAACTTCAGGCCCGAGGGGCTGAACTCGGCCAGGAGCGTGTCCTGCGACACGTGGATCGAGATCGTGATCGTATCGCCCGGCTGGAAGGCGGCTCCCGCCATGGGATGGGAGGGCGGGTACTGCAGGAGCGAGTTGTCCTCCAGCTTGAAACGGAGGAAGCGCTGGCCCGGCTGACCGGGATTCTGTGGGTCCTCGTAGAACAGCTCCACCGTCTCGCTCTGGCCACGGGTGGCCACGAAGCTCGTGTCCCGGGTGAGCAGCGGCGGCGACCCCGCCGCCGGCCGCAGGAAGAGGAGGTCGGCCCCCGGCTCGATGGTGGGGGGCGTCGTCGGCCCCGTGGTGGACCCGCCGCATGCCGCCAGCATGCCCACGAGAACGAGGGTGGCGGCCAGCGGAAGCCGCCGCACGGAGAGCGACAGGTGGGGCATCCAGCGGTTCATGATCGTGTCCTGCTCGAGTTGGGGTTCGAAGCCGGGCGGAGCGCTCTGCCGGATTCCACGAGAAGCAAGTGTCGTACCTGACGTAAGTCCAGTAATGACAGTTTGTTGTGATGTCGTTCGGTTCGACGTCCGTGTCCGGGTACGACACAGGTGTAGCGCTTCACCACACCACGCCGCGCGCGGGGGCCGCGGCGCGGGAGCCGCGGCGCGGGAGCATCAGTCCTCGGCCTCGTCCGCTTCGTCGGTGTCGTCTCCGTCCCCCGCGCGCCGCAGGATCCGGTAGAGCCTGGACCGGGTGATGCCCAGGCGCCGTGCGGCCTCGCTCTTGTTGCCCGAGCTGAGCTCGATCATCCGGAGGACGGCGGCCTCCTCCAGGGTCTCGAGGCTGGCCGGGAAGGGGAGACTCTCGAGCCCCGGAGGGGCCGGGCGCGCCCGGATGGTGGTCTCCTCGAGGGCCAGGTGGTCGGGCCCGATCTCGCTCCCTCCGGCAAGGAGGAGAGCCCGCTCCATGGCGTTGCGCAGCTCCCGTACGTTGCCGGGCCACGGATGCCGTTCGAGGGCCCGGACGGCGGCCGGCGTCAGGCGCGCATGCTCCAGCTCGTAGGTCTCGGCCAGGCGGGCCAGGAGGTGCCGCGCCAGGATCCGGACGTCCTTGCCGCGCTCGCGCAGGGGCGGAAGGTGGATGGGGAGGACCGCCAGACGATAGTAGAGGTCCTGCCGGAACTCCCCGGCGGACACTTTGCCGGCCAGGTCCACGTTGGCCGCGGCGATGATGCGGACGTCGACCTCCTCGGTCCGCACGCCTCCGACACGCCTCACCTCACCGCTCTCGAGGACCCGCAGCAGCTTCCCCTGGAGCTCGGGGGCCAGGACGGCCACTTCGTCCAGGAACAGCGTGCCGCCGTCGGCCACCTGGAACAGGCCCGGCTTGGCGGCACGGGCGTCGGTGAAGGCCCCCTTCTCGTGTCCGAACAGCTCCGACTCGAGGAGGCTGGAGGGGATGGCGGCGCAGTTGACCGCCACGAAGGCCTCCGACGCGCGGGGGCCGTTGTAGTGGATGGCGTGGGCCAGGAGCTCCTTGCCCGTGCCGGTCTCGCCGCTGAGCAGGACCGTGGCGCGGCCCTGGGGGATGGCCCGGGCCGCTCGGTCCAGGGCTGCCCGCAGGGCCGGGTCCTCCCCGATGATGCCGTCGAAGTCGTAGGCCTCCCGCCGGAACTGCTCCAGGGCGCCCCGGTCGGCGGGCTCGAGCTTGCGGCGACGCTCTTCGAGCTCGGCTTCGAGCCCGTCGGCGTCGCCCGGGAGGGCGTAGTAGGCGCCGGCCCCCCGACGCATGAGCTCGACCGCCAGGCGGTGGTCCTCTCGCGCGCCGACGATGAGCGGGCCCTCCAGCCCCGCGCGGGAGGCCCCGTGGAGGAGCTCCAGCGCCGCCTCCTCCTCGCCCGCGCACACCAGGAGTACGGCCAGGCTCCGGCTCTCGCGCACGGGCTCCGGCTCCGGGAGGAGCACGAGCTCGAGATCGAGCCGCTCGCAGACCTCCTTCCACAGGCTCTGGAACGAGTCGGAGCGACCGACCACGTGGAGCTGGGGTCGCGGGGGCGTCACGGATCCTCCGGGGGCGGTGCCCAGCGGATGGGAATGCTCTTCGTGGGGGGGAGCTTAGGGGCTCGGGGTCCGCATCAGCAAGAGCGGGGAGGCGGAGGGCGCCGGCGGGAGCCCGGCCGGCGGGTGGATCGGCCTTCCGGGGCCCGAATCGGGCCTTCCGCACGGAGCCGGACGGGCCGGAGGACGGGCGTCCCGTGTGGGAGCCCGTCCTCCCGTCCGCCACCCACGCCGCCGGACATCGTGCGTCAGGAGCCGTCCTCGGCGCCGTCCTCGTCCCGGTCCTCGAAGGTCCGGATCGAGGCGATGATGTTGTCCTTCACCAGGTTCTCGTTGGCGCCGCCCTTGTTGGCCGTCGAGGGGTCGATGAGGCTGCCGTCGCCCGCCACGAACCACGTGGACGCGTCCACGCTGAGCGTGACGTTGGTCGGGCCGGAGCTCCCGTCCACCACCAGCGCCGGCGCTAGCGCCTTCTCCTGCTCGGCGTTCAGGTCCGAGGTGAAGGTGAAGTCCGTGCCGTTGAAGGTGCCCCGGGCGCGGATCGAGATGCGGGCGAAGTCCGGGTGGTCCTGCAGGAAGGCCTGGTCGACCTCGTTGCCGTCGTCCTCGGGCTTGTGGATCTCGAACTCCAGCTCGTCGTAGGTGCCCGCCGGCACGTCGACCGAGACCTGCTGATCGACCGTGCCGTCCAGCGGCAGGCTCAGGAGGATCGGACCGGTCTCGAACTCCTCGCACGCGTCGGCGGAGGACTCGCAGGTGTCGTCCTCCTGGCGCTTGAGCTCGATCTCCCGGAGGACCAGGCTCACGCTGTCCAGGACCAGCTCGTCGCTGCCGGATGTCTGGCTCACGCTCAGGGCGGGGGTCATCGACGCCGAGGCCCCCGTCCCGGAGCCCCCGGCGACCGAAAGGGTGACCCGGCTGGAGCTCGTCGAGCCCCCAAGCGGGGCCGTCGTTCCGGGTGCGGTCGCGCTCTGCGTGCAGGCCGCGGCGACCGCGCCCGCCGCGACGATGGCCAGAACCGGGGCCCATCTCGTACGCTGCCTCATGTTCTTCCTCCTGTGGTGTTCAGTCTGCCGGCCCGGCGGCGAAGCGGGGCCCGCGCGTCCGCCACTCATCAGGGCACGGGGCGGGCCGTCGCCGCGAAACGCCGTAAGTGTCAGTTACGCTGCATGTTGTGACGTCGTGTAGCCCGGTCCGTCGCCGGCGGGAAGTGTAGCGTTACGCTACAGGTCGATAGCGCCGCCGGACATCGTGCGTCAGGAGCCGTCCTCGGCGCCGTCCTCGTCCCGGTCCTCGAAGGTCCGGATCGAGGCGATGATGTTGTCCTTCACCAGGTTCTC
>Ga0209918_1000062_pt1 | contig 81139 bp, 80 predicted proteins | sample SalPonD_shore_MG_FD_185712 | JGI IMG/M metagenome (GOLD analysis project Ga0209918, IMG submission 185712) | Salt pond soil microbial communities from South San Francisco under conditions of wetland restoration - Salt Pond MetaG... | ecosystem: Environmental > Aquatic > Marine > Intertidal zone...
CCGGCCTCGCGCTATGCGGGGTATTTCGACATCGACTGGTCGCCGGTCAAGGACGAGCTGCGCGGCAAGGTCCTGCTGCCGTTTCTGGGCGATCGCTACGGCGCCGTGCTCGACCGCGGCGAACTCGCGCTCCGCCCCGATGCCGGTGGCGGGGAGCTCAGCGTGTACTACCACCAGCATCGCTTCCCGCTCGACCCGTCCACCTATCCCCAGGTATTGGGCCGGGCGGCCGGGGAGATATCCGAGCGCGCCAGCGCCGCAGCGCTGCGCGAGTTGATCGAGGGGTTTCGCGCGCTGCCGCCCCGCACCAGCGCCGATGCGCAGATTCGCCGCCGCCGGGACGAGGAGGCCGCGCGGTGCAAACACCGCCTGGCGGCCTTGTGCGCGACCCACACGGGGGTACGCGCGGCGCTGGAGCTGGCCATCGGACAGTTCAACGGCGAGGCCGGCCGGCCGGAGAGCTTCGATGCCCTGCACCGGCTGCTGGAGGTCCAGGCCTACCGTTTGGCGTACTGGCAGGTCGCCTCCGACGAGATCAACTACCGGCGATTCTTCGATATCAACGAATTGGCCGGCCTGTGCATGGACCAACCCGAGGTGTTCGAATCCACGCACAGGCTCGTGTTGAGCCTGGTGGCCAAGGGCCTGCTCGATGGGCTGCGCATCGATCACCCCGACGGCCTGCGCGATCCGCTGGACTACTACCGCCGGCTGGACACGGCGCTGCGAAAGGCCGGCGCGAGCGCACCGCCCTACGTGATCGTGGAGAAGATCCTCGCCCATTACGAACACCTCCCGCGGCAATGGCCGGTCCGCGGGACGACGGGCTACGAGTTCTCCCAACTGGTCGACGGCCTGTTCGTCTGGCCCGAATCCCAGCGCGCGCTCGACGGCCTCTACGCCCGTTTCATCGGCGCCGCCCCCGACTTCGGGGAACTGGTCTATCGCTGCAAGAAACTGGTCATCCGCACGCAACTGTCCAGCGAGCTGACCGTCCTGGCCAATATGCTGGACAAAATCGCCGAACGGGATCGTCAAAGCCGAGACTACACCTTGAACGGCCTGCGTGAGGCGCTGACCGAAGTCGTGGCCTGCTTTCCGGTCTATCGAACCTACGTCACCGCCGAGACAGTCCCGGGCGAGGACCGCCAGTTCATCGACTGGGCGGTGGCGCAGGCCAAGCGCCGCACGCCGGCCGTCGACCCGATCATCTTCGATTTCGTTCGCGCGCAGCTGCTGGTCGACGAAGGCGAGTCACTCGCGCCGGCCGCGCTGGATCAGCGGACCGCGTTCGTGCTGCGCTTTCAGCAATACACCGCGCCCGTCATGGCCAAGGCCGTCGAGGATACGGCCTTCTACCGCTACCACCGGCTGGTATCGCTCAACGAGGTCGGGGGCGATCCGAGCAGCTACGGGCGCTCGCCCGCCGCGTTTCACGCCTTCAACCGCGAACATCTCGAACGCTGGCCGGGCACGCTGCTCGCGACATCGACCCACGACAACAAACGCAGCGAGGACGTGCGCGCGCGCATCAGCGTGCTGTCCGAGCTGCCCCAGCCGTGGCGCCGCCATGTGGGGCGCTGGAGCCGGGTCAACCGGGGCAAGAAACTGGAGGTCGACGGCGCCCGCGCCCCATCGCGCAACGACGAGTATCTCCTGTACCAGACCCTCGTCGGTGTCTGGCCAAACGGGCCCGTCTCGGACGAGGAGCGGGCGCGTCTGCGCGATCGGGTCGAGGCCTACATGATCAAGGCGGTGCGCGAGGCCAAGGAACACAGCTCGTGGCTGACGCCCAACACCGACTACGAGAACGCCCTGCGGCAGTTCATCGACCGTCTGTTCGCGCGCCCGAAACGCAACCCCTTCCTGGTCGATTTTCTCGACTTCCAGGCACGTATCGCGCCCTTCGGCCTGCTCACCGGACTGAGCCGCACGGCGCTCAAGCTCACCGCGCCGGGCGTGGCGGACTTCTACCAGGGCAACGAGTTGTGGCGCTTCGACCTGGTCGACCCCGACAACCGCCGCCCGGTCGACTTCGCGCGGCGCCGCGCCCTGCTCGAGGACCTGCCCCGGGTCGAACCGGGCGCCGCCCGGGGCCCGGCGATCCACGCCCTGTGCGAGCGGCTCGAGGACGGGCGGGCCAAGCTGTACCTGACCCGCACCCTGCTGGGCCTGCGCCGGCGGCATCCGGCCTTGTTCGCCGAGGGTGAGTATGTCGCGCTCGAGACCGACGGGCCGCGCGCCGAGCACCTCGTCGCCTTCGCCCGGCGTCACGGGGACCTCACCCTCGTGGTGTGCGCCCCGCGTTGGTACGCCCGTCTGGCCGAAGCCGTCGAGCAGGCCCAGGCCACCGTCCCCCCGCCCGGCGTCTGGCGCGGGACGGCGGTGGCACTGCCGCCGTCCTGCGCACCGCCCGTGCTGCGCAATGTGCTCACGGGCGAGCGGCTCGCCCCGCAGCGCCACGACGAAGGGGCCAGCCTCGCGGTCGATACCCTGTTGAAGGATTTTCCGGTCGCCGTGGCACTGGCCGGTGCGGCGGAACTGACATAGATCAGAGCAGGGGTTCTCCCGCCGGTTTAGGCTGCGACAACGGACAACAGGCAGATACTGCCGCGCGTGCAATCCAAAACAGGGGGCGAGGTATGTCCGATTACAGACACATCGTGGTAGGCGTGGATTTTTCCAGCAACAGCCGGGACGCCGCCAGGCGCGCCGCGGCCCTGGCCGAGCGCGGCGGCGCGAGCCTCACGCTGCTGACCGTCGTCGAGCATTTTCCCGAGGACATTCCCATCACCGCGATCCCGCCCGAGGATATCGACCCGGCCTCCTTTTACCGCCTGCGTGCCGAGGCCGACCTGGCCGAGCTCGCCGCCGGGCTCGGCCGGCCCCCGACCGAACAGGCCGTCGTGGTCAGTTCCAAGTCCGCCAATCACGAGATACTGGCCTGGGCGCGCGAGCGCGCGGCCGACCTGGTGGTGATCGGGGCCCACGACCGCGACGCCAAGGGCCCGCTGGGCTCGACGGCCATGGCCATTGCCGCCCACGCGCCCTGCGACGTGTTGCTCGTCCACGGCGAGGACTAAATAGCTGATCCGAATACGAGTACAGGTGCGGGGTGTGATGATGCTGTCCAGGACCGTCGGCCGCATGGACGCGGCCACCGAGCATACAGGGATGTATTCACTGCGTGTCCTGGACAACATCATCGCACCCCGTTGAACCAAAGCGATCTGGCATTCGGAACTTCTATTTAGCGCCGGCCCCCGACGGACCGGGCGAGCGCCGCGGCCCCCCCGCTGGCGCCTCAGCGCGCCTTGCCGGCCTTGGTCGCCTCGGCCACCTCGTCCAGCTTGCCGCTCTTGCAGTCGAAGATATAACCGTAGATGGCGATGTCGTCGGGGACCAGGGGATGGTTGCGGATCCGGGTGACGTCCTCGAGCACGCTCTTGGGTTGGTCGGCGATGGTCAACCAGTCGATGTAATGGCCCTCCGTCGAGCCGGGCCCCTGGCCCGAGTCGTGCCAACCCTTGGCATCGACCGTGGAGGTCTTCAGGCTGCTGGCGAGCAGGCCGCGCATGATGTCGTCGGTGAAGGTCTGCATGCCGCAGTCAGTGTGGTGGATCACGAACCACTCGCGCGTGCCGAGCAGCTTGTAGGAGATGACCAGCGAGCGGATGGCGTCGTCGCTGGCCCGCCCGCCGGCGTTGCGCACCACGTGGGCGTCGCCCTCGGCCAGGCCCGCGTACTTGGCCGGGTCCAGCCGCGCGTCCATACAGGTCAGGATCGCGAACCGCCGTCCCGGCGGCATGGGCAGATTGGCCTTGTCGCCGAACTGGGCGGCATAGTCGGCGTTGGCGGACAGGACCTCGTCGAGTACCTGGCTCATGGCATTCCTCCTCGCGGTGGGCACCGCAGCGAAATAGATGCCCGGTTCCCTGCGAGCGGCGCCCGCGGAGACACAAGCATCGGATTTTGGATGGGTCTTATGAAATGCCGGGGACGGCGCGGGGCGCGCACGGCGCCGCGCCGGACGGCGGCATCTATCTAACGATAGCTCACCGCGGCCAAAGTGCCACCGGCTGCAGGAAATCGGGGAGTGGGGCGGGAATGGCGGTTCGCGCTCAAGGCTCGGCCAGGGCCACGGCCGCCTCGCCGGTGCGCTTGTCGATGTCGAGCGTCACCTCGCAGTACTCGCTCTCCTCGTTGACGGGCGTGGGGTCGTCGGCGCAGGCGCAGCCGGTCAGGATGCCCGTATAGAAGATGCCCGCCTTGGCGCGGATGCGCTCGCCGCAATCGCGCACGCTGATGATCATGGCCTGGCGCCGGCTATCGGTGACATAGCTGCCCGTGGACAGGCCCTGCTGCAGCGGCAGCGCGTCCTCGCCCAGGGCCTCCAGCTCGGCCTGGAGGACGTCCTTGAAATCGGGGGCGCCCCAGGCGCCGGCCGCCTTTTGCAATCGAATCATCTCATCTGATCTCCGGTGCGGGAGTGCCCCGCCCTGTTGCGGTATCCGCTGTACATCTTTGCTGAAAATCAGCCTAACGCGCCCGCCACGCCCCTGCAACCGGCCGCCGGCTTACTCCTCGTAGATCATCTTGCGCGTCATGCCGCCGTCGACGATGAAGTTCTGTCCGGTCACGAAGCCCGCCTCCTCGCTCAGCAGGAAGGCCGCCATCGCGGCCACGTCCTCGGGCGTGCCGACCCGCCCGGCCGGGTGCTGGCGGTGGTCGGTCTCGCTCAAGGCCGCCGGGTGGCGTGCGCTGCGCTTCTTCCGCCCGCTGACATCGATCCAGCCCGGACTGATGCAGTTGACCCGGACGTCCGGGCCCAGGCTGACGGCCATGGCGTGGGTCAGGGCCACCAGGGCGCCCTTGCTGGCCGAATAGGCCTCGGTGTTCGCCTCGGACTGCAGGGCGCGGGTCGAGGCGATGTTGACGATACTGCCGCGGCGCTGGCGCAGGTGCGCCACGGCGTGCTTGGCGGCGAGGAAGGCGCCGGTCAGGTTGGTGTCGATGACCCGCTGCCACTCCTCCAGGGCCAGCTCCTCGACCGGCCCGCGGTGCGCACCGGCCAGGCCGGCATTGTTGATCAGCGCGTCCAGGCGGCCGAAGCGCTCGGCCGTCTCGGCGATCGCCGCCCGCGTGTCGTCCTCGCGGCGCACGTCGACCGGCAGGAACAACAGCGGCCCGAGCTCGCCGAGCTCCTCGATGCACTCGCGCCCGGCCTCGGCATCGACGTCGGCGATGGCCACCGCATCGCCGCGGCGCAGCAGATAGTGCGCAATGCCCTTGCCGATGCCCTGGGCACCGCCGGTGATGTAGACGACGCGGGACTCGGACACGGTTCCTCCTGCGGCAGGGTTCGTCTTCGACGCATTGATTCAGTCGGGCTGGGGGCGGCGCCGGCATCGCATTCGAGCCGCTGTGCACACCGCCAACTCGCAGGGCGGTCCCTCAAGCTCCCCGGGCGGGTCAGCGACCTCAGTCTCCGGATCGTTCCTCGGCGGGTGTTTGCGCTTCGGTCTCGGCGGGTTCGGAAGGCTGTTGACGCGCCTCGGCCTTGGCCTGGCGCTTCTTTTCCTTCTTCTCTTTCTTGGCGAGTTCTCTTTGACGTTTGGCGTATGAATAATTCGGTTTGGCCATCGGCAGCCCTCTCAGATTCGGATTCGGTTGGGATAGGTTTCAGTCGTTTCGCAACCACCAGGGTACTCGTTTTCCGGCGCGCGGGCGAAGAAAAAACGGTTTTCGCCGTATTTTCCGCCACTTACTCCGGGATGACGCCCCGCCGGGGCTAGAGGGTCCTTCGCGAGCGCCGCTGCACATAGGCGCGCAGGAACCATCCGATGAGGGCGCCGATGACGAGCAGGAACAGGATCAACAACGCACGTGACAGCCGCGCCGACCAGAACAGAAAATGGACCTCCACGACGGCCGCGTTCTGCAGGACGAACAGGCCCGCCAGGCACGCGAGCGTGATAACCGCAATCAGTCTGAAACTCATCGTGTCGCCTCCCGCACGGACACAGACACAAGCATAGACCATCGGCGGGGCATGCGTGCAACGGCGGCCCGCCACGAAGCGCGCGCCGGTGGACGCTGTTGGGCAGCGCTCGCGGCCCTGCCGGCGTCCACTTTCGCCTGCTACACGTTTCTGCCGGGCAACGACGTACCCTTGGGTCACGTCCAGGGAGACATGAGTCAATTCGGCGTGCACGTGTTCGGCATGTGGCTGGGCTTTGTGCTGAGCGCCGGCGTCATCGCCTACTTCGTCGTGGGAATGGGCAACACCCTGCGTGATCAAAACCAGGCCCTGGCCGCTGCGCGCGAACGGACCCTGCGCGATGCGCAGTTGGTCGAGCTCGGTACCCTCGCGGCGAGCACGGCCCACGAGATCGCCAGCTTCGGTGCGGCGCTCGCTCGCGCCATGCAGCGCCGCGGCTTCGCGGTCGAGCTGGCCAGCGATGTGCGCACGGCCCTGCACCCCGCCGGGCGGACGGGGTACCGCTATGCGCTCGTGGATCTGCGCCTGGGGTCGGACTCGGGGCTGGCGCTGGTCGAACGACTGGCGCGGTCGCATCCGGCGATGCGCATCGTGGTGGTGACCGGCTATGCCAGCATCGCCACGGCCGTGGAGGCCATCAAGCTGGGCGCGGTTCAATACCTGACCAAACCGGCCGATCCGGACGATATCGTGCGCGACTGAAAAGGCGGCGGAGGGCCTTCGCCCTCCGCCGCCCCGTCCCTCGGTTTACGGACGTCGGTTACGCCCCGTGGCGCCCGTGCCGCTCTTCCCGGTGCGCCCGGGCCCGCGCGGCCCGGACGGGCATCACGGTCGCCGAGCGCACCTGGGCCGTGAGCCCGCGCAGGACCTCGCCGCGCTCGCCCCGGCCGGCCGTGACCGGCACCTCGACGCGGCGCGACTCGCCCTTGTCCAAACGCCCCAGCGTGAGCACGACCTTGCGCCCGTGGACGGTCGCCTCGTTGCCGAGCCGACCGGCGAACTCGACCCCCTCGGGCAGCGTCACGACCGCCTGGGTGCCGTTCAGCGCGTAGCCGGTGCGGTTGTCGACTTCGAGCGTATAGCTGACGACGGCGCCACGGCGGGCGTGGCGCGGCGCGTGCAGCGTCGCGCGCAGCCGGTGACCGACGCGGGGCTTGGTGATGGTGAAGCGATCGAGCAGCGCCGGCGTGCCCGTGGCCGGGTCCGAGACGACCTTGCCGGTCGCGGGGTCGAGGACCGTGTCGGGGATGGGGTCGTTCAGGGGGTTGCCCAGGTAGTCCGTGCCGTAGGGAGCCGGATCGGCGGCCGTGGCCGACGAGGTGGCCTGCAGGGGCTCGGAGATCTGGTACAGGCTCAGGCGGTTGCGGTCGACGACCACGTCGCCGAAGGAGAACACCTTCGCCTTGAAGTGCGCGGTGATCTTCGGCCCCTGACCGGCACCCGGCATGAACGGCCTCATCTCGGCGCCGGTCAGGTGGTCATCGAGCCAGGAGGCCGGACCGTTCGGGAACGTCAGGTCGGACCCGAAGCTGTACGTCCCCGTCGCCGAGTCGTCCTGGTCGACGCCGTGGCCGACGCCGCGCGTGGGCTCCAGGTCGCTGTCGTGGCTGCCCTCGCCGCCGGCGCCCTCGACCACGTAGATCACGCCGTCGGGCACCGTGTCCTGCACGCCGTCAAAGCCGCTGTCGATGGCCACGGCGGGCGGGCCGCTGACGCTCGGCACGTCCGCGACCGTATTCATCGCCCGCAGCGGATAGGTGCGCTGGTAGTTGTGCTCGTGTCCGTTGAAGACGACGTTGACGCCGTGGTCTTCGAGGAACTTCGCGATGCGGCGCATCTGCCAATTGCGCATGGTCAGGTTGCCCGAGGAGAACGCGGGCTGATGGAAGACCACGATCTTCCAGGTCTGATCGCTGGCATCGAGGTCGTTGACGAGCCACTTGCGCAGGATGCTCGGATACGGCGGGAATTTCTGCGGCGGCCCCTGGTAGGTCGGGGCGTAGCTCAGGATCGCGCCGAACAGGTGCGGGTTGGCGTCCAGGAATACGAAGTGGGCGTTGCCCTCGTCGAAGGAGTAGTTGCCCATCATGTCGATCTGGCGCTTGGTGCCGCGGCCGGTATCGACCGTCGTGCTGGCGCGGAAGGCCTCGATGGCCGCGGGCGAGTTGTAGTCGACGCCGTTGTAGGAGAAATAGAAACCCGTCGGGCTGCTCGTATCCCCGTTGAAGATGTACTGCGGATCAACGCCCAGAGGCCCGTTCAAGGGGAAATAGAAGTTGTTGAAGAACTGCAGCGCGTCGCCGCCGCCGGTGCCGCCGCTGTACTTGCCGGCATTGTCACTGGCGAGCAGGTTGGCACTGATGCCCGTGCTGCCCAGGTCGTGGTTGCCGTCGACGATGTAGTAGGGGATGTGACGAATGAACGGCGCGCCGGTCTCGTTGGAGCTGACATCGTTGTTCCACACCGGCATCCAGAAGTCGCGGTAGTTGTCCTCGGAGCCGTCGAAGTAGACATTGTCGCCCGTGTTGACGGCGATGTCGGGTTCGGGCAGGCGCGGCGCGCCCGGCACGGACAGATTGTGCGCCTTGTACATCTCGTGCACGATGCGTGCCTCGTAGTTCACGCGGCGCGGCGGGTTGCTGTTCGGCTTGGCCGGGAAATAGCCCTCGTCGCCGACCACCTCGAACGAGAAGCGGCCCGAGTGCGTGCGGGCGCGAAACGACGAGGCGAAGCCGCCTTCGGGAAGCCCCGGCCCGCTGACGCGGTAATAATACGTCGCGCCGTCGTCCAGCCCCTTGAGCACGGAATAATAGTTCACGTGCGCACCGGAGGCCGTCGGCGGCACCGGCAGGGACGGGTCCGCGCTCAGATAGTCGTCCACCACGTGACTCTTGACGACGGCCCGCCGGCCATAGCGCGGCGTGCGGCCGTACTCGACCACATAGGAGGCATCATTCGGCATCGACTCGTCGGTCTGCCAGGCGATGACCTTGAGGTCGTGTCGGCCGAGCTTGCCGGCATCGCCCGGCTGAATGTACGGCTGATAGGTGACCTCGGTGGCCTGTGCCTCGGCCGCGGGGCCGCCGGCCAGGGCGGCCGCGACGAAAACGGCTACGGTGCTCTTTGCCCAAACGTTCATTTCGAACTCCCTTGTTGTTTACCGGATGGATTGAATACCGGCCGCACTTCCTGCGCCTGAACCTGCTTGGCGATACCGCTTGCGCCGTCAACAGCGCGCACGGGCCACGACCTCGTCGGGAGTTATAGTCCGGCGCTGTTACACTCAATGGATCGGCTGTGTGACATCGCCGTGCGCAACCGTGCGCGAGGTCACATCATGCGCATCACGAAGGACTGTCAGCGCCGTGACATTGCAATGCCATGCGCCAGTCATCGAAACTTTGCGGGGAATTGACACAGTTCAATGCCGGGAACGCACGTGCGGCGCGCCCCAGGCGATGAGACGAAGCGTTCAGTGGCGCGTCTTGGGGACTTCGGGGGGATGTTCGGCGGTGAACAGCTGCTCGGCATCGACGGCGTCGAAGCTGTAGTGCTGATTGCAGAACTCGCAGGTGACTTCGATGGCGCCCTGCTCTTCGAGAATGTCGTTGACCTCCTCGCGCCCGAGCGAGCGCAGCATGTTGGCCACCCGCTCGCGCGAGCACGAGCAGCGAAAGCACACCGGCTCGGTCTCGAACACGCGCACATCCTCTTCGTGGAACAGGCGGTGGATGATCTCGCGGGCGTGCAGGCCGAGCAGCTCGTCGGGGCGGACGGTCTCGGACAACAGGCTGATGCGCTGCCAGGCATCCTGGTCGGCCTCGGCCTCCTCGCCGGGCAGGCGCTGGATGAGCAGCCCGCCGGCGGCCTGGCCGTCGGCCGCCAGCCACAGGCGGGTGTCGAGCTGTTCGGACTGGGCGAGATAGGCATCGAGGGCCTCGCTCAGGCTCTCGCCCGTGAGCTCGACGATGCCCTGGTAGCGCTCGCGGCCCTCGCCGGGGTCGACGGTGATCACCAGCCGGCCGGTGCCGACCAGCGACTCCAGCGGGCCGTCGACGAGCTCGCCCTCCCAGTGGGCCATGCCGCGCAGGCTGCGCTCGGCGGTGACCTCCACGACCATGAGCGTCACCGGTCCGCCGCCCTGGACCTGCAGGGTCATGGCGCCGTCGAACTTGAGGGTGGCCGAGAGCAGCGTGGCCGCGGCCATCATCTGGCCGAGCAGGTCGCGCACGGGCTGGGGATAGTCGTGGCGCTCCAGGATGGCCTGCCAGGTGGCATCGAGGTGCACCAGCTCGCCGCGCACGGCGAGATGTTCGAAGACGAAGCGCTGCAGACTGTCGCTTTCCGGTGTCATGGCAACCGCCGCCGGCCCGTGGCCGACTGCCCGATCAGAGCTGGATTCTCAGTCGCTGAGCTTGTGCTTGAGCAGCTCGTTGAGCTGGGCCGGATTGGCCTTGCCCTTCGTGGCCTTCATCACCTGGCCGACGAAAAAGCCGAGCAGCTTGTCCTTGCCGCCCTTGTACTGTGCCACCTGGTCGGGGTTGGCGGCCAGCACCTCGTCGATGGCCGCCTCGATGGCGCCGGTGTCGGTGATCTGCTTCAGGCCCTTGCTCTCGATAATGGTATCGGCATCGCCCTCGCCGTTCCACATCGCCTCGAACACCTCCTTGGCGATCTTGCCGGAGATGGTGTTGTCCGCGATGCGCTTGATCATGCCCCCGAGCATCCCGGCGCTGACCGGGGCCTCGCTGACCTCCAGGCCGGACTTGTTGAGAAAGCCGGAGAAATCGCCCATCACCCAGTTGGCCGCGGCCTTGGCCTCGCCGTCGCAGGCCTTCTCCACGGCCTCGAAGTAGTCGGCGAGCTCACGGCTGGCGGTGAGCACCGTGGCCTCGTAGGGGCTCAGGCCGTACTCGTAGACGAAGCGCTCGCGCTTGTCATCGGGCAGCTCGGGCAAGGTGGCGCGCACGCCCTCGATGGTGGCGTCGTCGATCTCCAGGGGCAGCAGATCCGGGTCGGGGAAGTAGCGATAGTCCATCGCCTCTTCCTTGGAGCGCATGGGCCGCGTCTCGCCCTTGGCGGCATCGTACAGGCGCGTCTCCTGCACCACGGTGCCGCCGCCCTCGATGAGATCGATCTGACGCTCGATCTCGAAGTTGATGGCGCGCTCGACGAAGCGGAAGGAGTTGATGTTCTTGAGCTCGGCGCGGGTGCCGAACTCGGCCTGACCCTTGGGGCGCACCGAGACGTTGGCGTCGCAGCGGAACGAACCCTCCTGCATGTTGCCGTCGCAGATCTCCAGATAGCGCACGATGGAGTGGATCTTCTTCATGTAGGCGACGGCCTCTTTGGCCGAGCGCATATCGGGCTCGGAGACGATCTCCAGCAGCGGCGTGCCGGCTCGGTTGAGGTCGATGCCGGTCATGCCGTGGAAGTCCTCGTGCAGGGACTTGCCGGCGTCCTCCTCGAGGTGGGCGCGGGTGACGCCGACCGGCTTGGACTCGCCGTCGTCGAGCTGGATGGTCACCTCGCCGGTCTCCACCACGGGCAGCTCGTACTGGCTGATCTGGTAGCCCTTGGGCAGGTCGGGATAGAAATAATTCTTGCGCGCGAACACCGAGCGCCGGGCCACGTTGGCGCCGATGGCCAACGCGAACTTCACCGCCATGCGCACGGCTTCCTTGTTGAGCACGGGCAGCACACCGGGCAGGCCGAGGTCGACCGCGCAGGCCTGGGTATTGGGCTCGGCGCCGTAGGCCGTGGAGGCGCCGGAGAAGATCTTGCTCTTGGTGGCGAGCTGGGCGTGGATCTCCAGCCCGATGACCGCTTCCCATTCCATCATCGTAGTTCCGAGTTGTGAGGGGCCAGTGGCGGGGTAACGCATCGGTTCGACCACTGCCCGCTCATGGCGACTGATTTATTTGGTTCGAATACTCCGACCAACGCGGTTCGGCATACACGACGAAGACACCGTCTTCATTCAAATCCCCTCCGGGGCGCGCGCATGCCAGTCGGTGACCTGCTGGTAGCGGTGGGCGACGTTCAGCAGCCGCGCCTCGTCGAAGTAGTTGCCGACGATCTGCAGACCCACGGGCAGCCCGTCGACGAAGCCGGCCGGCACGGACATGCCCGGCAGCCCGGCGAGGTTCACCGCGATGGTGTAGATGTCCGACAGGTACATGGTCACCGGGTCGTCGGTCTTCTCGCCGATCTTGAAGGCCGTGCCCGGGGCCGTGGGGCCCATGATGACGTCGACCTGCTCGAAGGCGCGCTTGAAGTCGTCGCTGATGAGCCGGCGCATCTGCTGGGCCTTGAGGTAATAGGCGTCGTAATAGCCGGCCGACAGGGCATAGGTGCCGATCATGATACGCCGCTTGACCTCGGGGCCGAAGCCCTCGCCGCGCGAGCGCTTGTACAGATCCTCCAGGTCGCGCGGCTCCTCGCAGCGGTGACCGAAGCGCACACCGTCGAAGCGCGATAGGTTCGAGGAGCACTCGGCCGGGGCGACCACGTAGTAGGTCGGCACCGCCAGGGCGCTGTTGGGCAGGCTGACCTCCACCACCTCGGCGCCGAGCTTCTTGTACTCGGCCACGGCCGCCTCGATGACCTGCGCGACCTTGGCGTCCAGACCCTCGCCGAAGTACTCCTTGGGCAGGCCGATCTTCAGGCCCTTGAGGTCATCGCCGAGCGTGGCCGTGTAGTCGGGCACGGCCTGGTCGAGGCTGGTCGAGTCGCGCCGGTCGAAGCCGGCCATGGTCCCGAGCAGGATGGCCGCGTCCTCGGCACTGCGCGCCATGGGCCCGCCCTGGTCCAGGCTGGAGGCGAAGGCGATCATGCCGTAGCGCGAGACCCGCCCGTAGGTCGGTTTCAGGCCCGTGATGCCGCACAGCGCCGCCGGCTGGCGAATGGAGCCGCCGGTGTCGGTGCCGGTGGCCGCCGGGGCCAGGCGGGCGGCCACGGCCGCGGCCGAGCCGCCGGACGAGCCCCCGGGCACCGCGCTGGTGTCCCAGGGATTTCTCACCGGGCCGTAGAAGCTGGTCTCGTTGGACGAGCCCATGGCGAACTCGTCCATGTTGGTCTTGCCGAGCAGGACGGCCCCGGCCCCGTTGAAGCGCTCGATGACGTGGGCGTCGTAGGGGGCGGCGAAGTTGTCCAGCATCTTCGAGCCGCAGCTGGTGCGCAGGCCCCGGGTGCAGAAGATGTCCTTCTGGGCCAGGGGGATGCCGCACAGCGGGCCGGCCTCGCCACCGGCCAGGCGGGCGTCGGCGGCCCGGGCCTGCTCCAGGGCATGCTCCTCGGCGACCGTTATAAAGGAGTTGAGCTCCCCGTCCAGGCGCCCGATGCGCTCGAGCAGGGCCCGGGTGAGCTCCTCGCTGGAAAACTCCCGGGCGCGCAGCCCGGCGGCCAGTTCGGCAATGGACTTGGTATGCATGTGCGTGCTCTGGATCGTGGTCTGAGGGATGTTGGGGCGCGCCGGCGGCCGGGGCCCGGTTCGCTGTCCCCTACTCTATGACCTGGGGCACCAGGTACAGGCCGGCCTCCACGGACGGGGCACAGGCCTGGAAGGCCTCGCGCTGGTCGGTCTCGGTGACCTGGTCCTCGCGCAGGCGCTGGGCGACCTCCAGGGGGTGGGCCATGGGGGTGACCCCGGCCGTGTCCACGGCGTTCATCTGCTCGACCAGATCCAATATATTGGTCAGGTTCCGGGCGTACTCGGGAATGTCGCCCTCGTCGATCGCCAGGCGGGCCAGGTGGGCGATCTTCTCGACGTCCGCTTTGTCCAGAGACATCTTGGTTTGCTCCGCTGTGATAGTCTCAGCAAATTGGCAACGTTACCACAGTTGGCAGCTTGCCCAAAGCCCCTGCAATTGATTAAAGTAGGCTTGTTTTACCCCCCATTAACCCATTGAAGATTAAAAAAACATGTTTGAACGGCTGCGCGGAATTTTCTCCAATGACGTCTCCATCGACCTGGGCACGGCCAACACACTGATCTACGTCCGCGGGCAGGGCATCGTGCTCAACGAACCGTCGGTGGTGGCCATCCGCCAGGAACGCGGACCGGGCGGCCCGAAGAGCATCGCCGCCGTCGGCCTGGAGGCCAAACGCATGCTCGGGCGCACCCCGGGCAATATCGTCGCCATCCGGCCGATGAAGGACGGCGTCATCGCCGACTTCACGGTCACCGAAAAGATGCTCCAGCATTTCATACGCAAGGTCCACGAGAACAAGTTCTTCCGTCCCAGCCCGCGGGTACTGGTGTGCGTTCCCTGCGGCTCCACGCAGGTCGAGCGCCGCGCCATTCGCGAATCGGCCGCCGGGGCCGGGGCACGCGAGGTGTATCTGATCGAAGAGCCGATGGCCGCGGCCATCGGCGCCGGCATGCCCATCAGCGAGGCCAGCGGCTCCATGGTGCTCGACATCGGCGGCGGCACGACCGAAGTGGCGGTCATCTCGCTGAGCGGTATCGTCTACTCCGCCTCGGTACGCATCGGCGGCGATCGCTTCGACGAGGCGATCATCAATTACGTGCGCCGCAACTACGGCAGCCTCATCGGCGAGTCCACCGCCGAGCGCATCAAAGAGGAGATCGGCTCGGCCTACCCCGGCAACGAGGTGCGCGAGATGGAGGTACGCGGGCGCAATCTCGCCGAAGGCGTGCCGCGCACCTTCACGCTCAACAGCAACGAAATTCTCGAAGCGCTGCAGGAGCCGCTGTCCGGCATCATCAGCGCGGTCAAGACCGCCTTGGAACAGACCCCACCCGAACTCGCCGCCGACATCGCCGAACGCGGTATGGTTTTGACCGGCGGCGGTGCGCTGCTGCGCGACCTGGACCGCCTGATTATGGAAGAGACCGGCCTGCCGGTGATCATCGCCGAGGATCCCCTCACCTGTGTCGCCCGCGGCGGCGGCCGGGCCCTGGAGATGATCGACGAGCATGGCGGCGACCTGTTCAGCATCGAATAGCCGGATCTCACAGCGAGGAAGGGACCACCGCGCTGACACCTGTTCCCGCACCGGGCCGACGGCGGCTCGGTGATGTTGTCGTGAACGCCTCAGAGGTGTGATATCAAAGGGCTATTCAAACAAGGTCCATCGCTCGGCACGCGATTGTTGTTGTTCGCGTTGCTGTCGATCGTCCTGATGACCGTCGATCACCGTTTCCACCATCTCGAGGCTTTGCGTTCGACGCTCTCGGTCGTCGTCTATCCGCTGCGCTACGTCGTCAACCTGCCAGCCGAGCTCGGCGATTGGGCCTCCGGAACGTTCTCCACCCGCGAGACACTCCAGGACGACAACCGCAGCCTGCATACACGCAACCTGCTCCTTCGCGCCCAGCTCCAGCGTATGGATGCCCTGGAGGCCGAAAACACCCGCCTGCGCGAGCTGCTGCGCTCCTCGAAGAAGGTGGGCGAACGCGTGCTCGTCGCCGAGCTGTTGGCCGTCGATACCGATCCCTTCACGCGGCTCATCGTGCTGAACAAGGGCAGCCGCGATCAGGTCTACCCCGGTCAGCCCCTGGTCGACGCCGAGGGCGTCATGGGCCAGGTCGTGCACGTCGGACCGTTCACCAGCACCGCCATGTTGATCACCGACCCCAGCCACGCCACGCCGGTGCTGGTCAACCGCAACGGCCTGCGCGCCATCGCCGTGGGCAACGGTGCCTCGGGCAAACTGGACCTGCCCCACCTGCCCAACAACGCCGACATCAAGCCCGGCGACCTGTTGGTCACCTCCGGGTTGGGCGGGGTATTTCCACCGGGCTATCCCGTCGGGCGCGTCACCAAGGTCGATGTCGATCCCAGCCTGCCGTTTGCCCACATCGAGGCCGAGCCCGCCGCGCACCTGGAACGCTCTCGCGAGGTGCTGCTGGTGTGGACGAGTCACAAACGCCCCCGGCCCAAGGCCGGGCCGCCCGACGGAAAGGTGAGCAAGTAATGCAGGGCCGACACCGCGGCGGCGGCATCATCGTGGCGAGCTTCGCGGTCGCCCTCATGCTCGACATCATGCCGCTGCCGCACTGGGCCGCGCTGGTGCGCCCCGAGTGGGCCGCGCTGGTGCTGATCTATTGGTGTATGGCCCTGCCCGATCGCGTCGGCGTGGGGATCGGCTGGTCGGTCGGTCTGCTGCTCGACGTCATGGAGGGCACCCTGTTGGGGCAATACGCCCTGGGGTTCGCCATCATCGCCTTTCTCACCCTCAAGCTCCACCAGCGCGTACGCGTCTTCCCCCTCTGGCAACAGGCCCTGACCGTATTCATGCTCGTCGTTCTGGAACAACTGCTCGTATTGTGGATCAAAGGTATAACGGGCCAATCACCCAATCTCTGGCTGTACCTGCTGCCCTCGGTCAGCAGCACCATCATCTGGCCCTGGATATTCATGACCTTGCGCAACACGCGCCGACGATTCCAAGTCACCTGACCCGATAGATGGCCCGCAACAAACACACCGCACTCAAGGATCACCTGCGCGAGCTCATGCTGTTTCAGCGCCGCACCGTCGCGGCGGTGATCGTGACCGTCGTGCTGACGGTCGTGCTGGTCGGGCGTATGGTCTACCTGCAGGTCATCAACCACGACCACTACACGACGCTCTCGCGCAACAACCGCGTCAACATCGTACCCATCGCCCCCACCCGAGGGCTGATCTACGACCGCAACGGAGTGCTGCTGGCCGAGAACGTCCCCAGCTACAGCCTGGAGATCGTGCCCGAGCGGGTGCCGAATATGGCCAAGACGCTCCAGGGCCTGCGCAAGATCATCGACATCAGCGACGATGACATCGCGCATTTCAAGGACATGCTCAAACGCACCCGCCGTTTCGAGGGCATTCCCCTGCGCTTTCGCCTCACCGACAAGGAGGTCGCCCGCTTCGCCGTCAATCGCTACCGCTTCCCGGGCGTGGACATCGACGCCAACCTGAGCCGCCACTATCCCCTGGGCCCGCTGGCGGCCCATGTGGTGGGCTACGTCGGGCGCATCAATGAACGGGAACTGCGCAAGCTCGACTCCTCGAACTACAGCGGCACCAGCCACATCGGCAAGGTGGGCGTGGAGCGCTCCTACGAGTCGGTGCTGCACGGGGAGGTCGGCTATCAGCAGGTGGAGACGAACGCACAGGGGCGCGTGCTGCGCGTCCTGCAGCGCACGCCGCCCACGCCGGGCGACAACCTGTATCTGAACATCGACGTCAAGATGCAGGCGGTCGCCGAGCGCGCCTTCGGCGACAACGACGGCGCCCTGGTGGCCATCGAACCCAAGACCGGCGCCGTGCTGGCGCTGGTGAGCATGCCGAGCTACGACCCCAATCTGTTCGTCAACGGCCTGGACGCCAAGACCTACAAAAAGCTGAGCACTTCGCCCGACCGGCCCTTGTTCAATCGCGCGATCCGGGGCCAATACCCGCCCGGCTCGACCAGCAAACCCTTCACGGCGCTGGCCGGTCTGGAACTCGGTGTCATAAAACCCAGCGACGAGATCTTCTGTCCCGGCTACTACAAGTTGAAGGGCGAGCAGCGCAAGTACCGCGACTGGAAGAAAAACGGCCACGGGCACGTCAACCTGCACAAGGCCATCGTGCAGTCCTGCGACGTCTATTTCTACGAGCTGGCCCAATCCTTGGGCATCGACCGTCTGCACGACTATCTTCACACCTTCGGTTTCGGGCGCAAGACCGGCATCGATCTCGACGGCGAGTTGCCCGGGCTCATGCCCTCGCGCCAGTGGAAACGGCGCACCCAACACCAGCCGTGGTTTCCGGGCGAGACCCTCATCACGGGCATCGGTCAGGGATTCGAGCTCGCCACGCCCCTGCAGTTGTCCAACATCACCGCCACGCTCGCCAACGGCGGCCACCGCATGCAGCCGCACGTGGTCCACGCCGAGCAGGACCCCGACAGCGGCGCGATGCACATCATCCCACCCGACGTCCTGGCCACCATCCCCAAGGTGCGCCAATCCGACTGGGACGACGTCAAACACGACATGCACGACGTCGTCCACAGCATTTACGGGACCGCGCGGCGCATCAGCCACAATCTCAAATACACCGTCGCCGGCAAGACGGGCACGGCCCAGGTGTTCGGCATGAAGCAAAACGAGGAGTACAACGAGGAGGACATCGCCAAGAAACTGCGCGACCACGCACTGTTCATCGCGTTCGCGCCGGTCGACAATCCCAAGATCGCCGTCGGCGTCATCGTCGAGCACGGCGGCGGCGGCGGGTCGGTGGCCGCGCCCATCGCCCGCCAGGTCATGGACTACTATCTATTGCATTCTCCCGAGGCTCACCATGTCTCTAATCGACAACAGCCGACTTCTTCCACGCAGCGGCAACGGCACTGAAGGGGCGGGCCTGGCCCAACGCCTGCACCTGGACATGCCGCTGCTCATTGGGCTGCTGCTGCTCTCCGGCCTGGGCCTGGTGGTGCTCTACAGCGCCAGCGGCCAGGACACGGACATGATCCTGCGCCAGGCGCTGCGCCTGGCCCTGGCCTTCAGCGTCCTGTTGGTCGTGGCCCAGGTCGGGCCCGACACCATCGAGAACTGGTCGCCGTGGCTGTTCGGTCTGGGCCTGGCGCTGCTGATTGCGGTGCTGGTGCTCGGCGACATCGGCAAGGGCGCGCAGCGCTGGCTCGATCTGGGCCTGTTCCGCTTCCAGCCCTCGGAGATCATGAAGGTGGCGGTGCCGATGATGATCGCCTGGTACCTGTCCGAGAGCACGCTGCCGCCCAACCGGTTGCGCGTGCTGGCGGCCATCGTGTTCATCCTGATTCCGACGCTGTTGATCGCCAAGGAGCCGGACCTGGGCACCGCGCTGCTGGTCGGCAGCGCCGGCGCTTTCGTGCTGTTGTTCGCCGGCATCCGCTGGCGGGTCGTGCTCGGCGGCCTGATCCTGCTGGCCGCGAGCGCACCGCTGGCCTGGCACTTCATGCACGACTACCAACGCCAGCGCGTGCTGACCTTCCTCAACCCCGAGAACGATCCACTGGGCGCGGGATACCACATCATCCAATCGACGATCGCCATCGGCTCGGGCGGCCTCTACGGCAAGGGCTGGCTGAACGGGACACAGTCGCACCTGGACTTTTTGCCCGAACGCAAGACCGACTTCATCTTCGCGGTATTCAGCGAGGAGTTCGGCTTTCTGGGCGTGATGCTCCTGCTCGCGTTGTATCTGTTCGTTATCGGCCGCGGCCTCTACATCGCCACCCAGGCCCAGGACACCTACAGCCGTCTGGTCGCCGGCAGCATCACCCTGACCTTCTTCGTCTATGTGTTCGTCAACGTCGGCATGGTCTCGGGCCTGCTGCCCGTGGTGGGCCTGCCCCTGCCGCTGGTCAGCTACGGCGGCACGTCGATGGTGACCTTGATGGCCGGTTTCGGTATCCTCATGTCCATACACACGCACCGCAAGCTGTTGGCTACCTAGGGTCGTTATTGTGATGTCACGAGTTGTTTCCTATCTGCTGACGGCCTTGGTACTCGGTGTCGCGATGCCCGGCTGCACCGTCGCCAAGCCGCGCCCGCTCGGCGAACGCCCGGAAGTCGGCAAGTTCATCGACAAGATGGTGCAAAAACACCGCTTCACGCACCAGGAGCTGGAGCAGATCTTCTCCAAGGCGCGTATCCGCCCGAGCATCGTCGCGGCCATGTCCCGGCCCGCCGAAGCCAAGCCCTGGTACCAATACCGGCCCATCTTCGTCACCCACACCCGCATCAAAGGCGGCGTGGCCTTCTGGGACAAGAACGCCAAGGCCCTGGAGCGCGCCCAACGCACCTATGGGGTGGCGCCGCGCATCCTGGTCGCCATCCTGGGTGTGGAAACCCGCTATGGCCGGCAAAAGGGCGGCTACCCGGTCATCGATGCCCTGTCGACACTGGCCTTCGACTATCCGCCGCGCAGCGCCTTTTTCAAAAAGGAGTTGGAGCAGTATCTGCTGATGACGCGCGAGGAGGACATCGACCCGCTCAAACTCGTGGGTTCCTATGCCGGTGCGATGGGGCAGCCGCAGTTCATCTCCAGCAGCTTTCGCAGCTATGCGGTGGACTTCGACGGCGACGGCCACCGCGATCTGTGGAACAACTCGGCCGATGCCATCGGCAGTGTCGCCAATTACTTCGACAAACACGGCTGGCGGGCGGGCGAGCCGATCGCCAGCCGCGCGCACGTCCAGGGCGATCGGTACAAGAAATTGCTGGACGCGGGCCTGAAGCCCTCCTACACGCCGGCCGAGCTGCGCCGGGCCGGTGTCAGCTTCAAGGGCGAGCCCGGCCCCAAGGCCAAGGGCGCGTTGATCCAATTGCAGACCGAATACGGTCACCAGTATTGGGTCGGCTGGCAGAACTTCTATGTCATTACCCGGTACAACCACAGCGCCCTGTATGCCATGGCGGTCTACCAGCTCGCCGAGCACATACGTGAGGCGCGCACGGACTGACACTGCTAAACTCTGGCCATCGCCGCCGATGCGAGACAGCCGGGCCCTGTCGGTGCACCGAGTCGATAGACTGGCGCCGCCGGGCCACTGGAACCATGCAGTACGAAAAACAGAACCATTGCAATGCCCCGGCACGGTTGGCCGACGCGGCCCGTCCGCCGCGGGCCTGCGCGGCGCTGCTGCTCCTCGGCGCGCTGTCCCTGTTGAGCGGCTGCGCCGGCCCGTCCAATGAATTCCTGCCCGGCCAGGACGGCGGCCCGCGCACCCCGGTCAACGTATCGCACATACCCAATGCCGTCCCGCATGTCGAGCCGCGCAGCGACTCGGGCAACCCCTCCAGCTACGTGGTCGCCGGACGCCGTTATCACGTACTCGACAGCGCCCATGGTTACGACCAACGCGGCATCGCCTCGTGGTACGGGCGCAAGTTCCACGGACGCCTGACCGCCAGCGGCGAGCCCTACAACATGTACGCCATGACCGCCGCGCACCGCACACTGCCCCTGCCCACCTATGTCCAGGTCACCAATCTGCGCAACGGGCGCCAGGTGATCGTGCGCGTGAACGACCGCGGCCCCTTCGCCCGCAACCGGCTCATCGACCTGTCCTACGCGGCGGCGAAGAAGCTGCGCATCGTCGGTCACGGCACGGCGCCGGTGGAGGTGCGGGCGATCGACCCGCGCACCTATCAGCGCCGCCGGCTCGCCCACGGCCGGCCGGACACCCCCTCGGGAGCGCCGGCCTCCAAGGCACCCAGCCCCGTTGCCTCCAAGGCCCCGGCCTCGGGCCGCGGCCTCTACCTGCAGGTGGGCGCGTTCACCAGCTTCGACAACGCCGAGCACATGCTCAAGCGCCTGGACGACGAATTCCACTCGGTGCACATCAGCGCGGGCCTGGCTGCCGGGCACGCCCGCATCTACCGCGTTCGCATCGGACCGCTGCGCGGCCAGAACGCCGCAGACCGCGCCGTCCAGGCCCTGGAGCGCATCGGCCTGCCCTTCACCCGCGTCAGTCTGGAGTAGGTCCGCCGGGCCCTGGCCGACAATATTCGGCCAATCTGGGAACCACGACTACGTTTTCCCGTCTATACGCGTTAATATACGAATCCGCGTTTGAACCACACCACTCGTCCATAGGTCTGCCCATGCGTTCGCTACTGGCTCTTTTCGTTCTCCTGTTTTCCGCCTCCGCGCTGGCCGCGCCGGAGATCATCCCGTCGGCACCCAATGTAGGCGCCAAGGCCTATCTGCTGGAGGCCTTCCACAGCGGCGACGTGCTCGCCGAGCGCAATGCCGACAAGCGCATCGAGCCGGCCAGCCTGACCAAGCTCATGACCTCCTACGTGGTGGCCTACGAGCTGGCCAACGGCAGCATCCACATGGACGACAAGGTGCGCATCAGCAAGAAGGCCTGGAAGATGGGCGGCTCGCGCATGTTCGTCGAGGTCAATACCGAAGTGCCGGTGCGCAAGTTGATCAAGGGCATGGTGGTGCAATCGGGCAACGACGCGACGGTCGCCCTGGCCGAGTACGTCGCGGGCAGCGAAGGCGCCTTCGTCGACCTGATGAACGAGCACGCGCGCGAGCTCGGCATGAAGCATACGCATTTCGCCAACGCCACCGGCCTGCCCAACCCGAAGCATTACACGACCGCGCGCGACCTGGCCAAGCTGACGCGGGCGCTGATTCGCGACTTCCCGCAGGACTACGACTGGTACGACATAAAGCAGTTCACCTATAACCACATCAAGCAGTACAACCGCAACCGGCTGCTGTGGCTGGACGACCGCGTCGACGGCGTCAAGACCGGCCATACGGAATCGGCGGGCTACTGCCTCATCGCCTCGGCCAAGCAGGACGACATGCGCCTGATATCGGTGGTCGCCGGCACCAAGAGCAACCACGCCCGCGTTCAGGCCAGCCGCACCTTGCTCAATTACGGCTTTCGCTTCTACAACACGTACAAGCTCTACGGCGCGGGCAAGCCGCTCACCCAGATGACCATCTACAAGGGCGCCCAGGAGAAGTTGCCGCTCGGCCTGAGCCAGGACCTGTACGTCACGATCCCGCGCGGGCGGCACGATGAGATCAAGGCCCATATGAACGTCGACGCGACCATCGTCGCCCCGGCCCACAAGGGCCAGAGCTTCGGTACGGTCAACGTCACCCTGGATAAAAAGCCGCTGGCCAAGCGCCCCCTGATCGCCCTGCAGGACGTGCCCGAGGGTGGGCTGTGGCGGCGCCTGGTCGACAACGTCGTCCTGTTGTTCAAATAACCGGGCGGCGCCCGCCGGCATGAGCACCCCGATCGTCTACCTCAACGGCGAGTTCCTGCCCGCCGACGAGGCCAAGGTCTCGGTCCTGGACCGCGGCTTCGTCTTCGGCGACGGCGTCTATGAGGTCATCCCGGTCTACGGCCGGCATCCGTTCCGCCTGGACCAGCACCTCGATCGCCTCGAGCGCAGCCTGGCCGGCATCCGCCTGGCCGACCCCCTGGGCCGCGAGCGCTGGCGCGAGGTCCTCGAGGAGTTGATACGGCAAAATGCCGGGGAAGGCGACCTGTCGGTCTATCTGCAGGTCACGCGCGGCGTGGCGCGGCGCGACCACGGTTTTCCCGACGGGGTGCAGCCGACCGTCCTGGCGATGTGCAATCCCATCGCCCCCCTCGACCCGGAGGTGGCCGAGCACGGCGTGGCGGCGATCACCCTGGACGATATTCGCTGGCAATACTGCAACATCAAGGCGATCACCCTGCTGCCGAACATCCTGCTGCGCCAACAGGCGCTGGAGCGCGGTGCGGTGGAGGCCATTCTGGTTCGCGACGGCCTGGTCACCGAAGGCGCCGCCAGCAACGTGTTCGTCGTGCGCGAGGGCGTGCTCTACACGCCGCCGACCGGCCCGCGGCTGCTGCCCGGCATCACCCGCGACCTGGTGGTCGAGCTCGCCCGGGACAACGACATCGACTGCCGCGAGCAGGATATCCCCGGCGAGGCCCTGCGCGAGGCCGAGGAGATCTGGCTGACCAGCTCGACCAAGGAGATCGTGCCCGTCACCCGACTGGACGAGCTCCCGATCGGCAGCGGGCGACCCGGCCCCCTGTGGCAGCGCCTGTACGCCATCTACCAGGACTACAAGCGCGCCCTGCGCGAAGCCGCCGCCTGAGCCACCCCGGGCGCCCGCCCCCATCGCCGATATCGGTTATAATGGAACGGCACGGGCCGAGGGCCCGTGCCGCCCGACGTATCCCATGCCCGGCACCGCCGGTGCCCGCCCGAACACAACAGCCCATGTCCGATTCCCAACGCCCCGACTCCGCCCCCGATTCCGCTCTGGAGTTCCCCTGCCGCTTTCCCATCAAGGTGATGGGCGAGGCCGGCGAGGACCGGGGCGAGTCCTTCCAGGCCCTGGTGATCACGGCCGTGCAACGCCATGCCCCCGATGTCGGCGAGGACGCCGTGGTCCGGCGCGCCAGCCGCGAGGGCCGCTACCTGTCGCTGACCATCACCGTCAACGCCTCCAGCCGCGAGCAGCTCGATGCGATCTACCGCACGCTGACCGCGCTGGACGAAGTACTGATGGCGCTGTGACATGAGCCGCACGAGGACGCCACCGCTGCTGGTCCGCTACCTCGGCCGGCGCGATTACGAGCCGGTCTGGCACGCCATGCAGGCGCAGGCCGGCGAGCGAACGCCGGACAGCCCCGACGAGCTGTGGGTGGTGGAGCACCCGCCCGTGTTCACGCTGGGGCGCAATGGCAAACGCGAACACCTGCTGCGCCCCGGCGACATCCCGGTCGTCGCCGTCGACCGCGGCGGTCAGGTGACCTACCATGGACCCGGCCAGGTGGTGATCTACCTGCTGCTGGACCTGCCGCGCCTGGGGCTGGGCGTGCGCGCCCTGGTCGACGCGATGGAGCAGTCGATCGTCGAGCTCCTGTCGCAGTGGGGCATCGAGGCGCGCGCGCGCCGCGATGCGCCGGGCGTCTACGTCGACGGCGCCAAGCTGGCGGCGCTCGGGCTGCGCGTGCGCCGGGGCCACAGCTATCACGGCCTGAGCCTGAACGTGGCCATGGACCTGGAGCCGTTCTCGCGCATCAACCCCTGCGGACACGCGGGCATGGCGGTCACCCAGCTCGCCGACCTCGGCGTCGGGCTCGGCCCCGCCGAGGTGGCCGACGCGCTGGTCGAGCAGCTGCGCCGGCGCCTGGGCTATGACGCGGCGCAGGTAAGCTGCGCCGAGACGGCCGGGATCGGCGAGCGCCGGATCGCGACTTGAACCCACGCCCCCCGCGCGGCACTCAACCCGGAGACAAGGCGATGGCAGGCAACGACAACGACGAGCCGCGGCCGCAGGCCCCCAATCCGCTCAAGGGCGCCTCCAAGACCGCGCGCATTCCGATCAAGGTCGTGCCGGCCGAACGCCCCCTGCCCAAGCCTCGCTGGATCCGCGCGCGCTCGCCCAACAGTCCCGCCGTCGCCCGGCTCAAGCAGGTGCTGCGCCAGCACGACCTGCACACCGTCTGCGAGGAGGCCGCCTGTCCGAACCTCGGCGAGTGCTTCGCCCACGGCACGGCGACGTTCATGATCATGGGCGATGTCTGCACGCGCCGCTGCCCGTTCTGCGACGTGGCCCACGGCCGCCCCGCGCCGCTCGATACCGACGAGCCGCGCCACCTGGGACAGACCATCGCCGCCATGGGGCTGCGCTACGTGGTGGTCACCTCGGTCGACCGCGACGACCTGCGCGACGGCGGGGCCGGGCACTTCGTGGCCTGCATCGAGGCGATCCGCGAGCTCAGCCCGGCCACCCGCGTCGAGGTCCTGGTCCCGGACTTTCGCGGGCGCATGGACGTGGCCCTGGGGATCCTGCGCGCGGCCCCGCCCGACGTGTTCAACCACAACCTGGAGACCGTGCCGCGGCTGTACAAGCAGGCCCGGCCCGGGGCGGACTATACCTGGTCGCTGGAGCTCATCCGCCGCTTCAAGGCCGAGCACCCGGCGGTGCCGACCAAGTCGGGACTCATGCTGGGCCTGGGCGAGGGGCTCGCCGAGGTCGAACAGGTCATGGCCGATCTGCGCGCCCACGACTGCGACATGCTCACGCTCGGCCAGTACCTGCAGCCCAGCCGTCATCACCTGCCGGTGGCCCGCTACGTCCCGCCCGAGGAATTCGACGCCCTGGCCGAGCGCGCCCGCGCGCTGGGCTTTGCCAATGTGGCCAGCGGCCCCATGGTGCGCTCCTCCTATCACGCCGATCGCCAGGCCGCCGGCGAGGCGGTGGTCTGAGGCCGGCGAACGCGCGTGGAGCTGACCCTGACCCACGCCCTGGCCGAGTGGCTGCGCCCGCCGGGGATCGTGCTGCTCGCCCTGATCGCCGGCCTGCTGCTGGCGCGGCGCCGGCCGCGCACGGGCCGGGGACTGCTCATCGGTGCGGGCGCCGCGCTCTACGCGCTCAGCCTGCCCGCGGTCGGCGTGGGCCTGATGCACCTGGCCGAGTCGCGCTACCCGGCGCTCAGCGCCCAGGATATCCGGGCCGACGCGGCCGGGGCGATCGTGGTGCTCGGCGCCGGGCGCTATGCCGATGCCCCCGAATACGGCGGCGACACACCCTCGCGCTACACCCTGGAGCGCCTGCGCTACGCGGTCCGGCTGCACCGGCTGACCGGGCTGCCGCTGCTGGTCAGCGGCGGCCGGCCCTACGGCGCGGCGCGGGCCGAGGCCCGGCTGATGCGCCAGACCCTGCGCAGCGACTTCCAGGTCCGGGTACGCTGGGTCGATGCCGAGAGCGACACCACCTGGCAGAATGCGCGCGACAGCGCCGCCCTGCTGCAGGCGGCGGGCATCCACCGGATCTACCTGGTCACCCACGCCGCGCACATGCCGCGCGCGGTCAGGGCCTTCGAGCAAACCGGCCTGCAGGTGATCCCCGCCCCGACCGGATTCACCACCGAGCAGCGCCACTACCCGCTGCTGCTCGAGCTCGCACCGGACGCCGAGGCGCTGCGCGAGAGCAGCACGGCGGTGCGCGAGGCCCTCGGTCGGTTGTGGTATCGGCTGCGCCACTAGGGCCCGGCTGGGCCGCGCGCTAGGACCCGGCCGCCTGGCTCGTATCGAGCCGCTCCATCAGATAACACAGACAGTCCGAGCGGATGATGCTCAGGTCACGGGTGAGCATCGAGGGCATCACGGCGCGCGTGGTGCGCAGCACCCCGCGGTCGACCTCGAAGTAGCGATCGGCGACCTCACCGCCCAGCTCGTTGCGCGCATACAGCGGCAGCGCCTCGCCCCCGACCCAGCCGAAGGCCGTGCCCGGGGGCAGCTCCTGGAAGTTGAGCCGGTCGATGTCGGCGGGCAGGCGCAGTGCCCGGCCGTCGGCCGGTCCCGGCGACGGCTCCGCCCCGCTGCCCTCCTCAATCCCGTCCAGGCTCAGCGCGGTGTCCTCGTCGACCTTGACCACCGCCACGGTATGGAACACGTCGATGTCGTGCGGGGCGATGGGATGGTCGGGCAGCGCCGTCAGACGCAGCACCGCCTCGACGTACTCGGCGGCGTGCTCGACACCGCGGCGCTGGCCGGGCTGGCCGCACTCGACGGTCACGGCCGGACACAGATCGGCGAACGCCGCCGACTGCACCCCCTCGGGGCGGATGAAATACACCACGGTGCGCGAGAACAAGGCGGCCAGGTGAAAGAAACGCTGGTCGAGGCGGTTGACGCAGCCGTAGTGGGGATTGAAGCCGGTATTGTTGTGGATGTCGATGCTGGCGAACGGGCGGCGCTCGGCCATGGCCTCGATCACCTCGCGCATCAGGCCGTGCTCGGGCGTACCCTCGCCTTTCCACACGCGGTTGAAATCGGCCTGGTCCTCGAGCTGGCGCAGGCCGTAGCGCGCGGCGGCGACATTGCCCACGAAGATCGACAGCGCGCGCGGCAGCTCCCGCCCGCCGCCGGCGCCGAGCACTTCGCGCACGGCCTCCCAGCCGGTGTCCTCGTTGCCGTGCAGCAGGACCGAGACGAACAGCGGCTCGGGATTGCGCCCCGGCAGGTGGATCAGGCTGGGCCCGGGCAGGACCTCGTGCAGCTGCGAGGCCTCGCGTTCCAGGGCACCGGCCGGCATGTGATCGTAGACGGTGAGCACGTCGGGCTGACTCCAGGGCTCGCGTAGTGGTCGTTCAAACGGTCCATTCGTGGACGGGGGCGCCGCTGTCCTGGCGCTCGCGATAGGCCGCGGTCAGGGCCGGCATGTCGCGCCCGTGGGCGGCGACGAATTCGCGCTGCCAGCGCGCGCCGTTGCGCCCGCGGCGCAGGCGCTCGGCGATGACCCCCAGATACAGGGCGATGTCGGCCGAGGCGATGTCCAGACGCTCCAGGCCGGAGCGCGCGAGCGGCAGGAGGTGCTCGCCCAGCAATTGTTGCACAGGAACCGTTCGCCCATCCAGCCAGCGCAGGTTCGCGCGCAGACCCAGGCGCGCCGCCGTGTAGAAATTATCCCGCGCCGTGCTGAATTCGAGCCGGCTCTCGGGCGGCGGCTCGGCCTGCGCCAGGGCGCTGACCAGGCCGAAGAAGAAGGCCGCGTTGGCCATGGTATCGAGCACGCTCGGCCCGGCGGGCACCACGCGGTGCTCGATGCGCAGGTGCGGCGTGCCGTCGGCCTCGAACCCGATCAGCGGACGGTTCCAGCGCCAGATGGTGCCGTTGTGCAGGCGCAGGTGCGCCAGCTCCTCGGCCGGCGCCTCCAGCACGGCCGGCAGCAACACCGGGTAGTGTTCCAGGTTCTCGGTGAAATACTCCAGCACGCTCTTGTGCACATAGTCCGAGCCGAAGGTGACCCGGCGAATGGGTCCGAAGGCCGCGCCGTCGTAACCGCCCACGGGCACCGCCTGCTCGAACAGGGGGATGCGCGTCTCGTCCCACAGGTCCTTGCCGAACAGATAGGGCGAGTTGGCGCACAGCGCCACCATCGGGGCGGACAGGACGATTGCGGCGTTCATGAAACGCGCGGCGCGGCCCTGGCCCACCTGGACATGGATCTGGAAGGACGTGGCGGCCGACTCGAGCATGACATCGTCGTGCACCACGTGCAGGTGCTGCTCGCCCTTGATGTCCAGGACGATGGGCCGGCCCTGGCGCAGGCGCAGGACCTGCTCGTTCAGGGCGCGGTAGCGCTGCAGGCCGGACATGTTGGCCAGGGTCAGGTCCGCGTCGCTCACCGTGGGCAGGATGCCGATCATGAGCAGGCCGGCGTGCAGATCCGCGGCGACCGCGCCGCAGTGCGCCCAGGTCTCGGCGAGCTCGGCGTGCATGGCGCTCAGTGCCCCGCGCTCCAGGGGCTGGGGCGTGCTGTTGAGCTCGACGTTGAACTTGGCCAGTTCCGGACTGACCAGGGGACTGCCCGGGGGACTGGCCGGGGGGCAGGGCGCCGCGTCGCCGGCCTGGCCGCTCAGGCGGGCCAGGAAGGTGTCGTTGCAGGGCGCCGGACGGCCCAGCACGTCGACCAGCCAGGCCTCCAGCTCGAAACCGCCGACCGCGCCCTGCTCGCGCAGGCGCCCGGACTCGAACCAGCCGCGCAGCCGCGCCGTCTCCTGCGCCAGGCACTCGCGATAGCGCTCGAAGTCGCCGGCCTCGAAGCGGCTGTCGGTGATCTCCTCACCCATGGCCTCCCCCTGTCGCGCTGGTGCGTGCTCGGGCGCCCGCCCGCCGATGGCCAAATAGAAGTTCCGAATACCGGATCGCCTTGGTTCAACGGGGTGTGATGATGTTGTCCAGGACCGTCGGCCGCATGGACGCGGCCGCCGAGCATACAGGCATGTATTCACTGCGTGTCCTGGACAACATCATCACACCCCGCACCTGTACGGGTATCCGGATCAGCTGTTTAGCCCGCTGGCCCGTCCGATTCCTCGTCCTCGCCCGCATCCTCACCGGCGGCGTCGTACTGGGCCTCCAGCAGGTCGCCCCACAGCTGCTCGTGGCGCTCCATGACCGCCAGCAGGTCGCGGCGAAAACTCAACATGGCGTCCTCGAACGCGGCGAAGTCCGCGCCGCCGTCGACGAGCTTGGCCGCGCGCTCCAGGCTGAGCAGGGTATCGCGCAGGTTCAGGCTGGCCGCCATGGCCCCCTTGACCCGCTCGCGCGCCACGGGCACCCAGGCCCGGTCGGAGAACAGCGAGCGCATGTGCTCGCCGACCTCCAGCACCCGCTTGCGCAGGCGCGGCAGCGCGCCGATCTTCGCCGCCTTGAGATCGCCCCAGACGCACAGGTCCATGAGCGCCCCCCAGCGCGCGCGCAGCTCGGCCACCGACTCGGCATCGAAGGCAAAGCTCTCGGCCACGCGCTGCGGTTCGAAGACCATGTTCAACCGCCCTCCCCGTGCAGGGCCCCGGGCCGGCTCAGCTCGGCGTCCAGGGCGGCCAGGCGTTCGGGCGTGCCGACATCCACCCAGCGCCCGGCGTAGTGCTCGCCGCCGACGTGCCCGGCCGCCATGGCGCGGCGCAGCAGGGGCGCCAGGGCAAAGGCCCCGTCCTGGCAGCCGTCGAACAGGGCCGCGCGGTACACACCGATGCCGCTGAAGGTCAGGCGCGCCGCGCCCGGCTGCGTCCGATCGACGACGCGCCCGTCGGCCAGGGCGAAGTCGCCCTCGCGATGGTGCGGGGGATTGTCGACCAGCACCAGGTAGGCCAGGTCGTCGCCGGCGCGCATCTGCGCGGCGGCCCCGCGCAGGCGCGCGAAGGGATAGTCGGTCCAGACATCGGCGTTGACCACCAGGAAGGGGCCCTCGCCGAGCAGCGGCAGGGCGCGAAAGATCCCGCCGCCGGTCTCCAGGGCGCCTTCGCCCTCCTCGGAGTAGCGCAGGCGCGCCCCGAAGCGCGAGCCGTCGCCGAGCGCCGCCTCGATCTGCGCGCCGAGGTGGGCGTGGTTGATCACGATGTCGCGCACCCCCGCCCCGACCAGGGCGTCGATATGGTATTCGATGAGGGCGCGCCCGCCGGCGCGCAGCAGTGGCTTGGGCGTGCGGTCGGTCAACGGGCGCATGCGCTCGCCGCGCCCGGCGGCCAGGATCATGGCGTGCATGGCCAGCGACTGCGCCTGTCCCACGCGCCCCCCCTCAGCCGTTGGCCACGTTCAGGCGCGGGGCCACCAGCTCACCGAGCAGGGCGTGGAAGTCGGCCAGCTCGGGATAGCGCGCGGCGACCTCGAACACGTAGCCCAGGGTACGCGGCACGTCGTTCAGATAGGCCGGTTTGTCGTCGCGCAGCTTGAGCCGGGCGAAGATGCCGGTGGCCTTGAGGTGGCGTTGGATACCCATCAGGTCGAACCAGCGCAAGAAACGCTCCGGGTCTGCGTCGTCCAGGATGCCCGCTTGCAGCGCCCGCTCCCGATAATCCAGGGCCCACTGGGTGACCCGCTCGGCCGGCCAGGCGATGTAGCAGTCGCGCAGCAGCGAGACCAGGTCGTAGGTGATCGGCCCGTGCACGGCGTCCTGAAAATCCAGGATACCGGGGTTTTGTTCGCACACCAGCAGATTGCGGGAATGATAATCGCGATGCACGCAGACCCGCGGCTGCTCCAGGGCGCTGGCGGTAAGCCGCTCGAAGGCCGCGTCGAGCACGGCGTGCTGGGCCGGCCCCAGGCTCAGGCCGAGGTGGCGCGTCAGGTACCAGTGGCGAAAACGCTCCATCTCCTCGCGCAGCAGGGCCGCGTCGTAGGGCGCCAGGGTGTCGGCGCCGGGCCCGCAGGCCTGCAGGGTCGCCAGCGCCGCCAGGGCATCGGCGTAGAGGCGATCGACGCTCGCCGCGTCGAGCTCGCCGAGGTAGAGCCGGTCGCCCAGGTCGGTCAACAGCAAAAAGCCCTGCGCCAGGTCGGCGCTCAGGATGCGCGGCACGTTCAGGCCGAGGCCGGCGAACAACCCGGCCACGTGCACGAAGGGGTGGCTGTCTTCCTTGTCGGGCGGCGCATCCATGGCGATGCAGGTCCCGGCGCCGTGGCGGACGCGGAAATAACGCCGGAAGCTGGCATCGCCGGAGACCTGTTGGAGCTCGAAGTCCCCCAGGCCGCCGCTCTCGTGCAGCCAGCGCGTCAGTGCTTGCAGGCGTTCGGCCAACGCTCCCCCCTTAAATATCGCAAATCGGGATATCGCAAATCGGGCCGTATAATGGGCCCCGTCTCATGTCTCGCGACCCGGGCCGGCGGCGGGCACATCCCCCGCCAGCCCGTCCAGAATACCATGAATGATTGAAGCCCCTGGATTTCTATGCGATTTTAAGCCGCTTTCATATCCATACTACACGCCGCCGGCCGGCCGCGCCCCTACCCGGGCGGGACAGCGCCCGCCCAACGCGATCGGGAGTACCTTTGCCTGCGTCCTCATCCGCCCGCCCACCCGCGCCGCGCATCCCGGGCCCGTCCCCGCGGGCGGTCGGCGCCGCGGCCGGGGGGCGGAGGCGGCGGGCCCGGGCCCTGGCCCTGGCCGGCCTCTGGCTGGGGGCGGCGCTCGCCTGTGCCCCCGGCGCGGCGGCGCAAGCACAGGCGGCCGGCCCGTCCGGACAGGCGCCGGGCAGTGCGGACAACCGCGGGCCCTGGGCCCTGTGCCCGCCCACCGAGCCCGCCTGGCGGCCCAAACCCACGCCCCCCGGCGCCGGCGACGGGCGCGTCCACGTCTACGCCAACCGCGTCGACATCACCGACAAGGACAAGACCACCTTCACCGGCGCGGTCGTCGCCCGCCAGGGCGCACGCCAGCTCGAGGCCGACCGCGCGACCTACTGGCGCGGCGCCGATCGCTTCGAGGCCATCGGCAATGTCCGCTACTTCAACGACAGCTTCGTGGTGACCGCCGACGGCGCGCGCCTCAAGCTCGACGACAGCACCGGCCACCTGGACAACACCCAGTACCGCCTGGGCAGCCGCCACGCCCGCGGGGCGGCCAGGCGCATCGAGCTGCAGGGCCCGCAGCGGGCCCGCCTGTCGCGGGCGAGCTACACCACCTGCGACTCGGCCCATCCGGACTGGGAGCTGCGCTCGGACGACATCGAGCTCGACCGCGCCGACGGTCAGGGCACGGCGCGCGACGTGGTGGTGCGTTTCAAGGGGGTGCCTTTCCTGTACCTGCCCTACATCCGGTTTCCGATCACCGACGAGCGCATGTCGGGTTTCCTGTTCCCGAACGTGGGCACCTCCAGTCAAAGCGGCACGGACCTGTCGGTCCCCTACTACTGGAACATCGCCCCCGACCGGGACGCGACCATCACCCCGCGTTATCTGTCCAAGCGCGGCGCCATGCTCCAGGGCGAGTTCCGCTATCTGAACCAGGGCAACCGCGGCGAGGTGCACGCCGCCGATCTGCCCAACGACAAGCTCACCGGCACCGACCGCCAACTGCTGTCCTGGCAGCACGCGGGCACGCCGGACGCGGGCTGGTCGACCGACGTCAATTTCAATTACGTCAGCGACCCCGCCTACTTCCAGGACCTGGGCTCGAACCTGAGCACCGCCAGCGTCACCCACCTGGAGCGCCGCGCGGACCTGGCCTACAACAGCCGCGACTGGAAGCTGCTGACCCGGGTGCAGGGCTTCCAGACCCTGTCGGGCACCAGCCCCTACGAGCGCCTGCCGCAGCTCACCCTCACCTCGGTCGCCCCGCAGCCGGACAATACCCTGAACTACCTGTTCAGCGGCGAGCTGGTGCATTTCGCGCACGCCGATCTCAAGCCCACCGGCACCCGCCTGGACCTGCAACCGGGGGTGAGCTTGCCCTACCGCACGGCCGCCGGCTTCGCCGTGCCCAAGCTCGTCCTGCGCCACACCCAGTATCAGCTGACCGACCAGGCCAGCGGCACCGACAGCGTGCTCAGCCGCGACACGCCGATCGCCAGCCTCGACACCGGGCTGTATTTCGAGCGCGACGCGAGCCTGGGCGGCACGCCCATGATCCAGACCCTGGAGCCGCGCCTGTATTACCTGTACGTGCCCTATCGCCGACAGGACCAGATCCCGATCTTCGACACCGGCCGCTACGACTTCAGCTTCTCCCAGCTGTTTCGCGACAACCGCTTCAGCGGCCCGGACCGCCAGGGCGATGCCAACCAGCTCACCGCCGCGCTCACCACGCGCCTGCTGCGCCGCAAGGACGGCACCGAGCTGTTCAACGCCAGCCTCGGCCAGATCTTCTACTTCGACAACCGGCGCGTCACCCTGCCCGGCCAGCCGGTGGAGACCAACAACCGCTCCTCCCTGGTCGCCGGCGCCACGGCCCGCTTCTCGCCCGCCTGGTACTTGAGCGGCAACATCCAGTGGGACCCGGCCCAGCGCCAGACCGAGCAGGGCAGCGCGCGCCTGCAATACCAGCCCGACCCCCGGCGCGTGGTCAACCTGGCCTACCGCTACCGCCGCGGCCTGCTGGAGAACACCGACGTGTCCTTCATGTGGCCCCTGGGGCGCCACTGGCGGGGCTTTGCGCGCTGGCAATATTCCCTGCGCGATGAACTCACCCAAGAGCAGCTGGTCGGAGTACAATACGACAGCTGCTGCTGGGACGTGCGGCTGCTCAGCCGCCGCTACATCAACACTCTCGATGCGCAGACCAACCGGGCCATTTACCTGGAGTTCGAACTCAAGGGGCTGTCCAGCTTCGGCGACCGCAAACGCATCGAGGGCCTGCTGGACAATGGTATCCTAGGCTACAACGAGTAGAGACGAACGAGCCCCCGCGCTCGGCCCGCCGACAACCTGGAATTTCGATGAAGTCTTCCCTTTTCGCACTGACCCTCTGCCTGCTGTTCGCCGGCCTGAACCTGCCCGCCGCGGCCGCGGCCGACGCCTCGTCCAAGCCCAAGATTGTGGAGCTGGACCGGATCATCGCCGTCGCCAACAACGACGTCATCACCAAGGACCAGCTCGACCAGCAGGTCCGGCTGGTCAAGGACCGCCTGCAGCGCCAGCAGACCCAGATGCCCCCGGAGAAGGTGCTGCGCCGCCAGGTGCTCGATCACATGGTCCTGCAGCGCCTGCAGCTGCAGGTGGCCAAGCGCCTGGGGATCCGGATCAACGACGACAAGCTCAACCGGGTCCTGAACAACATCGCCCGCCAGAACCAGCTCTCGCTGGATCAGTTCCGCGGCCTGCTGCAAAAGGAAGGCTACGACTTCGCCGATTTTCGCGAAAACATCCGCGACCAGATGATCATCAGCCAGCTCCACCAGCGCGAGATCGACGACAAGGTCACGGTGACCGACCAGGAGGTGAGCGATTTCCTGGCCAACCAGAAGGCCCACAAGGGGATGGACGAGGAATACCACCTCGCCCACATCCTGATTTCCCTGCCCGAGGGGGCCACGCCCGATCAGATCCAGGCCGCCCAGGCCCGGGCGAAGAAGGTACTCCAGGAGCTGCGCGGCGGCGCCGACTTCAGCCAGACGGCCATCGCCGTCTCGGCCGGCCAGAACGCCCTCAAGGGCGGCGACCTGGGCTGGCGCAAGGCGGGCCAGTTGCCCACGCCCTTCGCCGACGTGGTCACCAAGCTGCACGTCGGCGACATCAGCGGCCTCATCCGCAGTCCCAGCGGCTTTCACATCGTCAAGCTGCTCGACAAGCGCGCCGGCTCCAAGCACATCGTCAAGCAGACGCTGGCCCGCCATATCCTGATCCGCACCAACCAGCTGGTCAGCAACGACCAGGCCCGCCAGCACCTGCAGCGCCTGCGCCAGCGCATCCTCAACGGCGCCGACTTCGGCCAGCTCGCCCGCGCCAACTCCGACGACAAGGTCTCGGCGGCCAACGGCGGCAGCCTGGGCTGGCTCAACCCGGGCGACGTCGTGCCGCGCTTCGAGCAGGTCATGAACGGGCTCAAGCCCGGGCAGATCAGCAAGCCCTTCCGCACCCGCTTCGGCTGGCACATCGTGCAGGTCATGTCCCGGCGCAACTACGACAACACCAAGGACTTCCAGCGCAGCCAGGCCCGCCAGCAGCTGCACAAGCGCAAGGCCGAAGAGGCCCTGCAGAACTGGCTGCGCCAGCTGCGCGACGAGTCCTACGTGGACTATCGCTTCAACACCTGAGCACGGTCCCGCGTGCGCCCATGTCCGCCGCCCCCCTGCGCATCGCCCTGACCCCCGGTGAGCCGGCCGGCATCGGCCCGGACCTGTGCATCCAGCTGGCCCAGCGCGAGCAGGCGGCCGAGTTGGTGGCCGTGGCCGACCCGGACCTGCTGGCCGCCCGGGCCGAGGCCCTGGGCCTGCCCCTGACGCTGCGGCCCTTCGAGCCCCGCGCCGCCGCCCGACCCGGCCCCGCCGGGACCCTGACCTGCCAGCCGGTGGCCCTGCGCGCCCCGGTCCGGGCGGGCCATCTCGACCCGGCCAACGCCGAGTACGTGCTGGCCACGCTGGCGGCCGCCGTCGACGGCTGCCTGGACGGGACGTTCGCGGCGCTGGTCACCGGTCCGGTCCACAAGGGCGTCATCAATGACGCCGGCATCGCCTTCAGCGGCCACACCGAGTTCCTGGCCGAGCGCACGGGGACCCCACGGGTGGTCATGATGCTCACCGCGCCCGGCCTGCGCGTGGCCCTGGCCACCACCCACCTGCCGCTCGCCGAGGTCAGCGCCGCCATCACGCCCCGGCTGCTCGAGGAGGTCGTGACCGTCCTCGACGCCGACCTGCGCCGGCGTTTCGGCATCGCCGAGCCGCGCCTGCTGGTCTGCGGCCTCAACCCCCACGCCGGCGAGGGCGGGCACCTGGGCCGCGAGGAGGTGGAGGTCATCGCCCCGACCCTGGAGCGTCTGCGCGCCCGGGGCCTGCACCTGATGGGCCCGCTGCCGGCCGACACCCTGTTCACGCCGAAATACCTGGAACACGCCGACGCCGTGCTGGCCATGTACCACGACCAGGGCCTGCCCGTGCTCAAGCACCTGGGCTTCGGCCGGGCGGTCAATATCACCCTGGGCCTGCCCATCGTGCGCACCTCGGTCGACCACGGCACCGCCCTGGAGCTGGCCGGGCGCGGCGGGGCCGATGTCGGCAGCCTGGCCGCCGCCCTGGAGTGCGCCCTCGAGCTGGCCCGCGGCGGCGACATCCCGGCCGCCGGCCGTGGCTAGGGCGCGCGGCGGGCGCGGCCGGCCCGACCCCCGCGGCCAGGCCCCGCACAAGGAGGGCGGCCCGCCGCGCCCGCGCAAACGCTTCGGCCAGAATTTCCTGCACGATACGCGCATCGTCGAGCGCCTGGTCGCGGCCATCGGCCCCGAGCCGGGCCAGACCCTGGTCGAGATCGGGCCCGGTCTGGGCGCGCTCACGGCCCACCTGCTGCCGCGGCTGGGGGCCTTGGACGTGGTCGAGCTCGACCGCGACCTGCTCCCCCACCTGCGCCAGGCCTGCGCCGGCCTGGGCGAGCTGCGGGTGCATCAGGCCGACGCCCTGACATTCGATTTTTGCAGTCTGGCCGGCGGGCCCGGGACACTCGCCCCGGTGCCCCACGAGCCGGGCCGCCTGCGCGTGGTCGGCAACCTGCCCTACAACATCTCCACGCCGCTGCTGTTCCGCCTGTTCGACCAGCTCGGCTGCATCCGGGACATGCACTTCATGCTGCAAAAGGAGGTCGTCGAACGCCTGGCGGCGGCGCCCGGAGGCGGCGCCTACGGCCGCCTGAGCGTCATGGTCCAGTACCACTGCCGGGTCGAGAAGCTGTTCGAGATCGGGCCGGGGGCCTTTCGCCCGCCGCCCAAGGTGGATTCGGCCGTGGTACGGCTCAGCCCCCACGCCGCGCCGCCCGTCGCGGTCGACGACCCCGCCGCGCTGGCGCGCGTGGTCAGCGCGGCCTTCGGCCAGCGGCGCAAGACCCTGCGCAACGCCCTCAAGGGCTGCCTGGACGCCGGGGCCATCGAGGCGGCCGGGATCGACCCGGGCGAGCGCGCCGAGCGCCTGGACCTGGCCCGCTTCGCCGCCCTGGCCAACGCCCTGAGCCGGTCCGGGGCCTGATCGGAGTCGGGAGCATGGCGGCCGCACTCGCATCGTCGCTTATTCTGAGGCGATTTGCTTTCATCGTGTGCCAGATGGGCTCTATGTTCGCGGCAACCCTCGCGGCCGGCCAGCTCCGGGCGACCCGACCGGCAACGCCGCCGCCCCTGGCGCCCAGCCCCCTGGCGCCCGGCAAGGCGCGCGGCGATAATCCCCGCCCATGAGCACCGAGGCCCACCCCATCCCCGCCGCACCGGATGTCCTGCGCTGTGCCGACACCGACCCCCGGGCCCTGGCGGACGCGGCGGGCCGCTGGGGCGTCGAGCTCGCCTGGGTCGAGGCCGGCCAGCCCATACCGGGCAGCTTCTGGGGCGAGTGCGAGGCCGGCCTGGTGGGCGACCGCCTCTACGTGAGGGCCGATACCCCGCTGCACTCGGCGCTGCACGAGCTCTGCCACTATATCTGCATGGACCCGGGGCGCCGCCGCGGCCTGCACACCGATGCCGGCGGCGGTTACGACGAGGAAAACGGCGTGTGTTACCTGCAAGTGCTGCTGGCCGACGCCCTGCCGGGGATGAGCCGCGCGCGCATGTTCGCGGACATGGATGCCTGGGGCTACAGCTTCCGGCTCGGCTCGGCCCGCGCCTGGTTCGAGTCCGACGCCGAGGATGCACGGGCCTGGCTGCTCGACCACGGCCTCATCGACGCCGGCGGGCGTGCCACCGGGCGGCTGCGCGGCGCCTGAGGACGAGACGTTCACGCCGCGAGCGGGCGCCGCTTGCGCCCGCCGCGGCCATACGGTGAAATAGCGCCATGAACGAATCCCACACCCCTTACAACTTCGAAGTCGACGTCGAAACGAACTTCGTCCCGGAGCAATCCGATCCGGACGACCGGCGTTTCGTGTTCGCCTACACCATTACCATCCGCAACGTCGGAGCGGTGCCCGCCAAACTGCTCACGCGCCATTGGGTGATCACCGATGCCGACGGGCGCGTGCAGGAGGTGCGCGGCGAGGGCGTGGTCGGCGAGCAGCCGCACCTCGATCCGGGCGAGGGCTTTCGCTACACCAGCGGCACGATGCTCGAGACCCCGGTGGGCAGCATGCAGGGCAGCTACCACATGCTCGCCGACGACGGTGTGGAATTCGACGCCGAGATCCAGCCCTTCACGCTGTCCGTCCCGCACACCCTGCACTGAGCGGCCGCCACCGACCGGCGCCGCTTCACCACACGCCATCACCGACATGTCACTGCGACACAGCTACCGTCTGATCGCACCCATCTACGACAGCGTGGTCGCCGCGCCGACGCGCGCCATGCGCGCGGCGAGCCTGGCGCGGCTCGAGGCCCTGGAGCGCGGACGCGTGCTGATCGCCGGCATCGGCACCGGACTCGATCTGCCGCACCTGGTCCCCGGCAACGACTACGTCGGGCTGGACATCACCCCGGCGATGCTGCACCGGGCGCGCCGGCGCATGGCCGAGCCGGCGGCGGCACTGCACTGCGGCGACGTCATGGCCATGCCGTACCCCGAGGCGAGTTTCGACGTGGTGCTGATGCACTTGATCCTCGCGGTCGTGCCCCGACCGCACCTGGCGCTGGCCGAGGCACAGCGCGTGCTGCGCCCCGGCGGGCACCTGCTCGTCGTCGACAAGTTCCTGCGCCCCGGCCAGCGCGCGCCGCTGCGCCGCGCGATCAGCCCGCTGCTCGGCCTCATCGCCACGCGCACGGACGTGACCTTCGAGGACCTGCTCGCCCAGTGCCCGCAGCTGCGCCTCCTCGATGACTCACCGCAGCTCGCCGGCGGCTGGTTTCGCCGCATCGAGCTGCAAAAGACACCGGTGAGCGGGGAGAGCCCGTGAGCACCTACGCCATCGGCGACGTGCAGGGCTGCTACGACGAGCTCCAGCGCCTGCTCGACAGCCTGCACTTCGACCCGGCGCGCGATCGCCTCTGGTTCACCGGCGACTTGGTCAACCGCGGACCCAAATCGCTGCAGACACTGCGCCTGGCGCGCGAGTTCGATGCCGTGAGCGTGCTCGGCAACCACGACCTGCACCTGCTCGCGGTCAGCGAGGGTATCGACGATCATCGCGGCAACAGCGACACCCTCGGCCCCGTCCTCGCCGCGCACGACCGCGACGAGCTGCTCGCCTGGCTGCGCGCCCGCCCCCTGCTGCACCACGACGCGGAGCTCGGCTTTGCGATGATCCACGCCGGCCTGCCGCCGCAGTGGGATCTGGACACGGCCAAGTCCTGCGCGGCCGAGGTCGAGACCGTGCTGCGCGGGCCCGACTACCGCGAGTTCTTCGCCCACATGTACGGCAACGAGCCGGACCGCTGGCCGGCGCCCGGCGAGCCGGCCCTGACCGGCATGGACCGGCTGCGCTTCATCGTCAACTGCTTCACCCGGCTGCGCTACTGCGGCCCGGACGGGCGCCTGGCGCTCAAGGCCAAGGGCGCGCCGGGCACCCAACCCGACGGCGCCATTCCCTGGTTCGAGATCCCCGGGCGCGCCAGCCGCGGCACGAAGATCGTCTTCGGCCACTGGTCGACCCTGGGCTACCGCGCGGCCGAGGACGTCTGGGCGCTGGACACCGGCTGCCTGTGGGGCGGGCAGCTCACCGCCCTGCACCTCGGCCCCGACCCCGTCGCCTTCAGCGTCGACTGCCCCGAAGCCCGCCGCCCCGGCGACGGCTAAACCAACGTAGCCACGCCCTCCGGAAACGCAAAGGGCGCAAAGGTCTTACGATTCAAGGGGGCGCCTAAGGTCCAACGGCACCAATACGTCCGTGCCAAGAACCACGGCGAATTGCTGATGCACCCTGACGGTGGCCCACAGACGACTCGGTAAGCGCAACGCCATTCGGATCAACGCATTTGATTTTGCTTTTCTCCGCGATCTCTGCGCCTTTGCGTTCTCTGCGTTCTTTTCCAGTGCCCATCTGAATTCCCCAAGCGGCTCTTTTCAAAGGAATATTGCCCCTGCGGCCCGGGCGCCGGCTAAAGTCCGCGTTGCGAAATGACGATGAAGCCATTAGCATGATTTTCATAATAATTTCGGTCCCTTGGGGGCGCGGCGCGGCGGCCGCGGCGGATAATGGCCGAAGCACAAAACGGAGCGGGAGTTCCATTTGGAGTGGCAGTGAACGATCCCTATCAGGCACTTCGCGCCCATCGGAGCATCGCCGCGGCATGATGCTCGACACCCTGCGCGATATCGAGACACCGGAGGGCGTGGAGCTTGGCCTGCGCGTGGCCGGCCTGCCCGTGCGCACCATGGCCTGGTTCATCGATGCGCTGATCCGCTTCGGTATCTATGTCGGCCTGGCCGTGCTCCTGCCCGTGCTGGGGCGCTTCGGGGTCGGCATCATGCTGGTCGCCTTCTTTTTGGTCGAATGGTTCTATCCGGTGCTGTTCGAGGTGCTGCGCGACGGGGCCACGCCTGGCAAGCGCAGCATGGGGATCAAGGTCGTCCACGACGACGGCACGCCCATCGGCTGGTCGGCCTCGCTGGTGCGCAACCTGCTGCGTGCCGTTGACTTTCTGCCCATGCTCTACGGCTTCGGGATCGTCACCATGCTGCTCAATCGCGACTTCAAGCGCCTGGGCGACCTGGCCGGCGGGACGCTGGTGATCCATGCCGATCGCCTGGGCACACCGCCGGCCCTGCCCGGGGCCAAACCCGAGCCGCCGCCGCTGGCCCTGGACAGCGCCGAACAGCATGCCCTGGTGCGCTTCGCCGAGCGCGCCAATACCCTGACGCCCGAGCGGGCCGAGGAGCTCGCCGATATCCTCGCCCCGCTCACCGGTACGCGGGGCGAGCCCGGGATCCGACGCGTACTGCAATACGCCAATTACCTCGTGGGCCGGCGTTGAGCCGGGCGGGCACGTGAATCAGGAACGCTTCGAACGACTCCATCAGGCCCAGTGGCAGCAGCTCGAGCAGTGGCTCGAGGCGCGCCGCGCGAGGGGCCGCCACAAGGGCGGCGACGAAGAGACGACCGCGGCCTTTCCCCATCTGTATCGTCAGGTCTGTCACCACCTGGCCCTGGCGCGCGAGCGCCGATACAGCAACCACCTGGTCGAGCGGCTCAACAAGCTCGCCCTGGAGGGACACACCCAGTTGTACCGCTCGCGCACCGGCGTATTGGTGCGCATCATGCGCTTCATCCTGGTCGGCTTTCCGGTGGCGGTACGCCGCGAGGCGCGGCTGTTCTGGCTCGCCGCGCTGTTGTTCTGCGGGCCGCTGGCGGCCATGTGGGTGGCCGCCCAGCAGTCGCCGGATCTGGCCTACAGCGTCATGAGCCCTGCGCAGACCCGCCAGTACGAGCAGATGTACAGTCCCGAGCGCAAGGTCCTCGGCCGCAAGCGCGAAGCGGACAGCAATTTCATGATGTTCGGGGTCTACATCCGCAACAATATCAGCATCGGGTTCCAGACCTTCGCCGGGGGTCTGCTGTTCGGGCTGGGCACCCTTTTCTATTTGTTGTTCAACGGCGTGGTCATCGGCACCGTGGCCGGTCACCTGACGCACCTGGGTTATATCGATACGTTTTATACCTTTGTCGTGGGTCACTCGGCCTTCGAGCTCACGGCGATCGTGCTCTCCGGTGCCGCCGGCCTCAAGCTCGGCCTGGCCCTGGTGCGCCCGGGCCGGCGCTCGCGCCTGCGGGCCCTGCGCGAAGCCGCCGCGGTCAGTGTGCAGCTGGTCTACGGCGTCATCCTGTTCCTGGTGATCGCGGCCTTCATCGAGGCCTTCTGGTCCTCGACCACGGCCTTCGCCCCCGAGATCAAATATTTCGTCGGCGCCGTCCTGTGGCTGACGGTGATCTCCTACCTGCTGCTGGCGGGGCGCGGCCATGAAGCTTGAGGACATCGCCGCCGAGGTCCGCCCGCGCCAACCCTGGGAGGCCATCGACCTGGGCTTTTCCATGGTGCGCGCCTGGTGGCGGCCGATCTTCGGCGCCTGGCTCGCCGTCGTAATCCCGCTGGCGCTGATCATCAACGCGGTCGGCTACGAGCGCCTGTGGCTGGCCGCGCTGATCGTCTGGTGGCTCAAACCGCTCTACGACCGCGTCGTGCTGCACGTGCTCAGCCGCGCGATGTTCGGCGATGCCCCGAGCGTCGGCGAGACCCTGCGCGCCCTGCCCGGCCTGGTGCTGCACACCCGGCTGCTGCTGGCCCTGACGCTCTACCGGTTCGACCCGGCACGCGCCTTCTCCCTGCCGGTCTGGCAGCTCGAGGGCAGCCGCGGGCGCCAGCGCCGCGAGCGCAGCCGGGTGTTGGGGCGCAATACGCACGGCACGGCCGTGGGACTGATGTTCGCCTGCATCAATCTCGAACTCGCCCTGTACGTCGGCTTGATCTTCCTGCTGCTGCTGTTGATTCCCGATTCGATCCAATCCCACCTGGGCAGCCTCGCCGGCGTCGAACACGATGCCAATGCCCTGCAAGCGGTTTGGAATGGATTGTACGTGGTGGCGATGAGCGCCATGGAGCCCTTCTACGTGGCCGGCGGCTTCGCGCTGTACCTCAACCGCCGCACCCTGCTCGAGGGTTGGGACATCGAGATCGCCTTTCGGCGCATCGCCGAACGTGCCGCGGCGCCGCCGGGCTCGGCCCGCGGGCCGCGCGGCCCGGCCGGACGTTTCGTGGCCGCCTGGCTGTTGGCCGCCCTGATCGGCCTCGGCGCCGCCGGCCCCACGCCCAGCCGGGCGGCGCCCGCTGAACCCGCTCAGGGCCAATCGACGCCGCAGACCATCGCCCACCCCAATCGCCACCAGGCCAAAACGCTCATCCAGGAGGTGCTCGACCAGCGCGCGTTTCGCACCTGGCGCAAGGTCAAACGCTGGCACTACATCGGCGCCAAACCGGAGCAGTCCAAGCCGACCGCGTCCACGGGCGGCGGGCTCTGGTCCTGGCTCGGCCAGACCCTGGCCCTGCTGGGCCAGACGCTGCTGTGGGTCGCCGCCGCCGCGCTGATCGCGATGCTGATCGTCTACCGCAAGCGCTGGCTGGCCCTGTTCGGCCGCGGTCCCCGCCGGAGCGCGCGGCGCGAGCGGCCCGACGTGCTGTTCGGCATGGACGTGCGTCCCGAATCCCTGCCCGAGGACATCCCCGCCACCGCCGCGCGGCTGTGGCGCGAGGGCCGTCGCGCCGAGGCCATCAGCCTGCTCTACCGCGGGGCGCTGACCACGCTCATCGATCGCGACGGCCTGCAGGTCGAGCCCGGGGCCACCGAGGGCGACTGCCTGCGCCTGGTCGAACGCCGCCCCGGCGGGCGAACCGCGAGCTACTTCGCCCTCCTCACCACCACCTGGCAGCGCCTGGCCTATGGCCACCGCCCGCCGGGCGAGGCGGAGGCACGCCGGCTCTGGGAGGGCTGGCCGCGGCACTTCGGCGCCCCCGGCCCTGACACCAGCCAGGACGGCGCGGGGGCGGCATGAGGCGCGATTACGTCCTGCTGACGATCGTCGCCCTCGTGCTCGCGGCCGTCGCGCTGTGGTTCTACAGCAATTTCGAGCTGCGCGAGGAGCGCGAGCACGTCGGATTTCAGGGCCGGGCCCGCACCGACGACCTGCTCGCGGCCGAACAGTTTCTCAAGCGCACCGACACGCCGGTCAAGAGCGTGGACAGCCTGCTCGCGCTGCAGGACCTGCCGCCGCCGGCGGACACCATCGTCCTGCCAACACCGCGGCGCACCGTCGGCGCCGAGCGCAGCGCCGAGCTGCTGGATTGGGTGCGCCGCGGCGGGCAGCTGGTCGTGGTGACCTGGACCCTGACGGCGCAGCCGAAGAAAACGGGCAAGCGCGCGGACCAGCCGAAGGCGCCGGGCGAGAAGGCGAAATCGGGTCGTGATGATTCCAGCGGCAAGCTGCCGCCGGCCCTGGCCGCGACCGAGCGCAAGGACCCGCTGCTCGACCCGCTGGGCGTGCGCCAGTACTTCAACGGTTTCGACGTCGACTCGAAGGACTACGTACCCGCCGACGTCGTCATCAATCACATACCGGATTTTCTGCAGGTCGCCTTCGCGCCCGCCTACCGCCTGGCCGACACCTCGGGCAAGGCCGTGGCCTCGGTCAGTGACGACTACGGCACGCACCTGCTGCACTACCGGATCGGCCGCGGCGGCCTGACGGTGCTCAGCGACTACAACTTCATGCAGAACGGGCATATCGGCAAGTACGACCACGCCGCCTTCCTGTGGCAGCTCGTACACTGGAACGGGCACCGGGGGCGGGTCTGGCTGGTGCACAGCGACGACATGCCGCCGCTGCTCTCGCTGCTCGCCGCCAAGGCCTGGCCGGTGCTGATCGCCCTCGCCGTGTTGTTGGCGGCCTGGCTGTGGGCGGCCTCGCGGCGTTTCGGCCCGCTGCAGGCCGACCCCGAACCGGTGCGGCGCAGCCTGCGCGAGCATATTCGCGCCAGCGGACGTTTTCTGTGGCAGCAGGGCCACGGCCGGCGCCTGCTCGATAGCGTGCGCCGCGCCCTGCTCGAGCGCCTCGATGCCCTGTACCCGGGCACCTCGCACCTCGGCCCGCAGGCCTTGGCCGAGCGCCTGTCCGAGCTGACCGGCGAACCCGCCCGGGAGATCGCCAACGCCCTGGCCGAAGACACCGACCACAACGAACACGAATTCACCCGTCGCATTCGCATGCTCGAAAACCTGAGGAAGGCCTTATGAACGACAGCACCCACGCCGCCCCCGCCGACGCGGCACAGATTGCCGAGGCCGGCGAGACCGCCCGCCGACTGCGCGGCGAGATCGCCAAGGCCGTGGTCGGCCAGGACGAGGTCGTCGACCAGACGCTGATTGCGTTGTTCGCCGCCGGCCATGTACTGGTCGAGGGCGTACCCGGCCTGGGCAAGACGCTGTTGGTGCGCGCCCTGGCCAAGACCTTCAATGGCTCGTTCTCGCGCATCCAGTTCACGCCGGACCTGATGCCCAGCGACATCACCGGCCATGCCATGTACGACATGCAGAGCCAGAGCTTCAAGATCCGCCGCGGCCCGGTGTTCACCAATCTGCTGCTGGCCGACGAGATCAACCGCGCGCCGGCCAAGACGCAGGCCGCCCTGCTGGAGGTCATGCAGGAGCAGCAGGTCACCATCGAGGGCAAGGGCCTGGCCATGAGCGCGCCGTTCATGACGCTGGCCACGCAGAACCCCATCGAACAGGAGGGCACCTATCCCCTGCCCGAAGCCCAGCTGGACCGCTTCCTGCTCAAGGTCCTGATCGACTACCCCGCGCACGAGGACGAGAACACCCTGGTGCGCAACGTCACCCAGGGCCACGTCGGCGATCAGCTCAACGTCGAGCGGGTCGCCTCGCTGATCGACCCGGAGGGCGTGACGCGCATCCAACGCGTCGCGGCGGCCCTGCAGGTCGACGAGCGCGTCATCGACTACGCGGTGCGCATCGTGCGCCAGACCCGCAACTGGCCCGGCATCGCGGTGGGCGCCGGTCCGCGCGGGGGCATCGCCCTGGTGCGCGCCGCGCGCGCCGCGGCGCTGCTGCGCGGCCAGGACTTCGTCACGCCCGACGACATCAAGACCGTCGCCGCCAGCGCGCTGCGCCATCGCGTCATGCTCGCACCGGAGCTGGAGATAGAGGGCCAGACGCCCGACACGGTGCTCGGGGCCATCCTCGACCGGGTGGACGCCCCGCGCACATGATGCCGGCGCGCCGCCTGTTCGCCCTGTTGTGGCTGTGGGCCGCCGGCGGTCTCGGCGCCAGCGTGGACATGGCGTGGCTGAACCTGTGGTGGCTGGCCGGCGCCGCGCTCGCCTCGGTGGCGCTGGTCGACGCCCTGCTCGCCTGGCGCCGCACGCCCCTGCACCTGGAGCGCCGCGTCATGGGCTCGCTGCCGCTGGGCGTGTGGAGCGGCGTCGAGCTCGAGCTGCACAACCCCGGCCCCAAGGCGATCCGCCTGGAGGTCTACGACCACCTGCCCCGGCACATGGACCACGAGGACCTGCCGGCGGCGCTGACGGTCCCGGCCGGCGGTTGGGTCCGCCTGCGCTATCGCCTGCGCCCGCGCGAGCGCGGGACCGTACACTTCGCGCCCGCCCAGGCGCGGTTGTACTCGCCGTTTCGCCTGTGGCGGGCCATGCGCCGGCTCGGCTCCAGCGACACGGTGCACGTCTATCCCAACTTCGCCGCCGTGTCCAAGTACGCGCTGCTGGCCCACGACCAGCGCCAGAACGAAATGGGTATCCGCAAGCGGCGCCGGCGCGGCGAAGGCCTGGAGTTTCACCAGCTGCGCGAATACCGCGAGGGCGACAGCCTGCGCCAGATCGACTGGAAGGCCACCTCGCGTCTGCACAAGCTGATCTCGCGCGACTACCAGGACGAGCGCGACCAGCGCGTGGTGTTCCTGGTCGACTGCGGCCGGCGCATGCGCGCGGCCGACGGCGACCTCAGCCACTTCGATCACACCCTCAACGCGCTGCTGCTGCTCTCCTACGTCGCCCTGCGCCAGGGCGATGCGGTGGGCCTGATGACCTTCAGTGGCGACGGGCGCTGGCTGGCGCCGCGCAAGGGCGCGGCCGCGGTCAATCTGGTCCTCAATACCGTCTATGACCTGCAACCGGGCCTGCGGGCCCCGGACTATTCCAACGCCGCCACGCAATTCATGGTGCGCCAGCGCAAGCGGGCCCTGGTGGTGCTGGTGACCAATGTGCGCGACGAGGACACCGAGGATCTGCTGCCCGCGCTGCAACTGCTGCGCCGGCGCCACCTGGTGCTGCTCGCCAGCCTCAAGGAAGGGGTCATCGACGAGGCCCTGGACGCGTCCGTCGACGGCTTCGACAGCGCGCTGGAGCACGCCGCCGCGCGCGAGTACCTGGACTATCGCCGCGAGACCCACAAGGCCCTGGAACACCAGGGTGTGCTGACCCTGGACGTGCGCCCCGACCAACTGCCGGTGGGGCTGGTCAACCGCTATCTTCAGATCAAGGCCAGCGGCCAACTCTGAGCCCGGCCGGGCTCAACGCCGTTCCAGGATCACGAAACTGTAGGGATGGGGATTCTTCTCGTCCGCGGCGTGGTCCTGGCGCTCCACTTCGCGCCACTGGGCGGCGTCGAAGCGCGGAAACCAGGCATCGCCCTTGATGTCGGCGTGCACGTAGGTCAGATACAGGCGGTCGGCGCGCGCCAGCATCTGATCGTAGAAGCTCGCCCCGCCGATCACCATGAGCTCCTCGCCCTCGTCCCGCGCCAGGGCGAGGGCCTGCTCGATATCGTGGACCACCTCGGCGCCCTCGGCCGTGAAGCCGCGATCGGAGGTAATCACCACATTGCGCCGCTCGGGCAGCGCACGGCAGCCGAGCGACTCGAACGTCTTGCGCCCCATGAGCACCGTCTTGCCCAGGGTGTGGCGGCGGAACCAGCGCATGTCCGCCGGCAGCTTCCACGGCAGGCGATTGTCGATGCCGATCACGTGCTCGTCGGTCAGGGCGGCAATGAGCGATACGATCATACGGTCCGAACCGGCGGCTATTTCGCGATGCGAATGGACGACAGCGCCCGATACAGCACCTGGGGCTTGCTGCCCCCGGCGTAGGTCAGGGTGCAGGTCAAGGCGTAGCCCCGGTCGACGGTGGCGACCACCTGCTGGGTGACATCGGGCCGGTCGCGATGGACGATGTCGCGCAGGAAGAAATCGCGATCGGCGATGGACATGCGCTTGATCTTGGCGCCGCCCTGCTCCTCGCCACCGGTCGCCACGCGCAGATAGTCCGCCCCGTCCTCGACGGCCGCCACGTCGCTGATCTTGATCGCCGCACAGACGATGTTGTCGTTGAACTCCTTGCTCTGGCTGCCGACCGGAAAACGCATGGCGGTCACCAGCAGCACCGCGCGCGGGTCCTGTTCGGCGACGGCCAGCGGCAGGTCGTCGCGATCCCCGGACAGGACCTTCATCCCCTTCGCCTCGTAGGCCTGCATGAAGGCGCTGTCGGCCGAGTGCCAGGCGCGCGGGACCTGCATGGTGAAACCGAAGAAGTCGTTATGATACGTGCGCCACTGGGCCGAGGCGGCCGACTCGGCGGGGGCCTTGGTCGCCGGCGGCTGGGAGGTCGCGCAGCCCGCCAGCAGGGCCGCGGCGCCGAGCAGCGCGAGCGCGCCGATGCGCAGCGAACGGCGCACGGCGAGGCTCGCCTTCATACGGCCACGGGCGCCTTGATATGCGGATGGCATTGATAGTCGCACAGTTCGAAGTCGTCGAAGGCGAACGCGAACAGATCGTCCACCGCGGGATTGAGCTTCATGGTCGGCGCGGGATAGGGTTCGCGCTCGAGCTGCTCGCGGGCCTGCTCGAGGTGGTTGAGATACAGATGGGCATCCCCGAGGGTGTGCACGAAATCGCCGGGGGCGAGCCCCGTGACCTGGGCCATCATCATCGTCAGCAGCGCATAGGAGGCGATGTTGAACGGCACGCCGAGGAAGATGTCGGCACTGCGCTGGTAGAGCTGGCAGGACAGGCGCCCGTCGGCGACGTAGAACTGGAAGAAGGCGTGGCACGGCGGCAGGGCCATGCGGTCCAGGTCGGCCACGTTCCAGGCGCTGACGATGATGCGCCGCGAATCGGGGTTGTCGCGTATCTGGTCGATGACCTGGGCGATCTGATCGATATGCCGCCCGTCCGGCGTCGGCCAGGAACGCCATTGATAGCCGTAGATGGGTCCGAGGTCGCCATTGGCGTCGGCCCACTCGTCCCAGATCGACACGCGGTTCTCGTGCAGATAGGCGACGTTGGTATCGCCGCGCAGGAACCACAGCAGCTCGTGAATAATGGAGCGCAGGTGCAGTTTTTTGGTCGTGACCAGGGGGAAGCCGGCGCCGAGGTCGAAGCGCATCTGGTGGCCGAACACACTGACGGTGCCCGTGCCGGTGCGGTCGTCCTTGCGCACGCCGCGTTCCAGGACATGGGCCATGAGGTCCAGGTATTGTCGCATGACTACGCTCCCGCCTCCTGCGACGCATCGAGCCGCCGGCGCCTGTAGGCCCACCACATGAGGCCGACACCGGCGATGATCATGGGTATGGACAGGATCTGTCCCATGGTCAACCAGCCGAAGGCGAGATAGCCCAGCGGCTGGTCGGGCAGGCGCACGAACTCCACCGCAAAACGAAACGCGCCATAGCCCAGGAGGAACAGCCCCGAGACCGCCATGGTCGGGCGCGGGCGCGAGGAGTACAGCCACAGGATGACGAACAGGGCCACGCCCTCCAGCGCGAACTCGTAGAGCTGGGTCGGCAGGTGCGGCGCGCTGTAGCCGGTGGTCGAGCCGTGGCAGTACAGATCGGTGAAACGCGGGTCGTTGCAGGGCAGGCGCATGGCCCAGGGCAGGTGCGAGACCTTGCCCCACAGCTCGCCGTTGATGAAATTGCCCAGCCGCCCCGGGCCCAGGCCCAGCGGCACGAGCGGGGCCAGGAAATCGGTGATGGTAAAGAATCCCTTGTGATACTTGCGGCCGAACAGCCACATCGCGATCAGCACGCCGAGTAGCCCGCCGTGGAAGGACATGCCGCCCTTCCAGACCTCCCAGAAGTGCGCCTGTTGGGCCGCCGGCAGGAAGGGCTCGTAGAACAGCATGTAGCCCAGGCGCCCGCCGAGCACGACCCCCAGCCCGACGTAAAAGACCAGGTCGTCGACCTCGACCGCGGTCCAGCCCGACTCCGCGCGCCGGGCCCGTATGCGCGCAAACCACCAACCCAGGGCCAGGCCCACCACGTACATCATGCCGTACCAGTGGATGCCGATGCGCCCGAAGCTGACGATGACGGGATCGATGTGGGGGTAGGTCAGCATGGCCGGCAGTATATCAATCCCGGGGGGCCAGTCCCACCGAAGGTCGTCTCGACCAACCGGCAGGCTGTGCAAAACGTCATGAGGAAGGGCATATGCAAGGCGCAGCAGCGCAGCGACTGAGACATATCAATTAGATAGGCGAAGGAGCGAGCAGCGCACAACGCAGCAGATGCCCTCCGCAGTAGTTTTCCACGGTCTGCTAGGGGGCGAGGCTGCGCACGGTAAAGACCTTCAAATAATCGGTCTCGGCCATCACCGGGTGCACCGGGTGGTCGGGGCCGAGATGGCCCTGTTCGAGGATCTGCAGCTGTCGGTCGACGTGGCGGGCGGCCTGGCCCAGGACCTCGCGCAGGCTGGCCCGGCTCAGGTGATAGGAACACGATGCCGAGATCAGCACGCCGTCCCGTGCGAGCAACTGCAGGGCCAGCTGGTTGATGCGCCGGTAGGCGAGCAGCCCCTCCTTGGCGTCCTTCTTGCGTTTGATGAAGGCCGGCGGGTCCAGGATGAGGACATCGTACTTCTCGCCCTCGGCCCGCAGGGCCTTGAGGGCGTCGAAGGCATCGCCCTGCACGCCGTCCATGCGCTCGGCGACACCGTTGAGCTCGGCGTTGTGCAGCACGCCTTCCAGGGCCCGCGCCGAGGCGTCGACGCAGGTCACGGCGGCCGCGCCCGCCGCGGCGGCCTGCACGCCCCAGGCCCCGACGTAGCTGAACACGTCCAGCACCCGGCGCTCGCGCACATAGGGCTGCATGCGCGCGCGGTTCATGCGGTGATCGTAATACCAGCCGGTCTTCTGGCCCTCGCGCGGGGCGGCCTCGAAGCGCACGCCGTTTTCCACCACGCCGACGTGCTCGGGCACCGTGCCCAGCGCATCCTCGACGTAGCTGTCCAGCCCTTCCATGGCACGAATGCCGCTGTCGTTGCGCCACAGGACGGCGCGCGGCTTGAGGACCTGTTCCAGCGCCGTGAGCACCTCCTCGCGCAGGCGCTCCATGCCGGCCGTGGTGATCTGCGCGACCAGGATGTCGCCGAAGCGATCGACCACCAGGCCCGGCAGGGCATCGCTGTCGCCGTACACCAGGCGATAGTAGGGCTCGGCGAACAGGCGCTCGCGCAGCGACAGGGCCACGTTGAGACGGTGCACGAGCAGCGACTTGTCCAGCACCTGCGCCGGGTCGCGGCTGACCAGACGCGCGCAGATCAACGAATGGGGATTGACGTAGCCGCAGCCCAGCGCCTTGCCGCCGTGGTCCTCGATGCGCACCGCCTCGCCCGGCTCGAAGCCGGTCAAGGGCGTGGCGGCGACGTCGACCTCGTTGCTGTAGACCCACAAATGACCGGCACGCAGGCGCCGCTCCTGCTTTTTCTTGATACGCAGCGTGGGCAGTGAATGTTCCGCCACTGTCATGGTCTCGCCTCGCTGTGAAGTCCACGCCGTGCCCGCAAGGCGCGCAGAAAATCCCAAATGGTATACGCAATGGCCGCGCCGGCGGTCAGGCGCTGCAGCCACACGCTCTGGGTGTAGCCCGTGTCGTGGTACGCGAGCGCCATGACGGCGACCGCGGCGAACAACACACCGATGAACCAGCGTCCCGAGGCGCGCAGCCCCCAGGTCCAGTAGCCGGCCCAGCGCACGCCGAGCCAGGCGCTGAGCCAACCGACGACGGCGCCGCCGAGCACATCCAGCGGCCAGTGCACGCCGACGGCGATCCGCGACAGGGCCACGGCGCAGGCAAGGCCGACGAACAGCAACCGCCAGCGCGTCCGCGCGGCGAACATCGTCAGCACGCCGGCCAGGGTGAAGGCGGTGGTCGAGTGCCCGGACGGGAAGGAGAAATAAAAGGGGGCCGGTCCGATCAGGTTGAACGTGCCGGCGGCGAGTACGGCCGGGGGCCGCGGTGTGTCGAGCCAGTCCTTCAGCCCGGTCGACCACAAGAAGGCCAGGATGGCCGCCAGGAACAGGGACCATGCGACGTCGGGGCGCCGGCGCACCAGGGGCAGCGCCACACTGAAGGCCATGGCCGAGTCGCCGAAGATGGTCAGATAGGCCCACAGGTGTGTCCCCGTGTATTCGCTGATGCCGTTCATCCACGCAAACAGGGGCCGGTTCGCGCCGGCGACATGGATCGCCAGCATCAGCACCAACGCCGCGCACGGCACGGCCCAGAGCCAGGCGGCACCCGGGCGCGGGTCGCGCCCGCGCGCGACCAGGGGCGCCGGCCCGCGGCCAACGCCGGCCTCAGCCACGAGACCCGTCCGCCCGCGCGGCGAGGCACGCCCACCGCGCAGGGTCTGTCACGCTCGTTCGCCGCACTGTGCTCATACTCCTCAGTTCGTCCCCAGCAACCGCGGCCGCGCCGCCAGGGTCCCGGCCGGCCAGATCGCCAGGGTGCGCGTGCGATAGGGTTGGCTGAACACGGGCGCGGGGGCCCCGTGCGGCAGCCCCTGGGCATAGTAAACCAGGACGAAGCCGCGCGGATGATTGCGCGCCCAGGCGCCGGCCCGTTCGGGGTGCAACACGGTCAACGCCCGGCGCAGCCTGCCGAGGAACTGATATTCGCCGTAATAGGCCCCCACCAGCGCCACCGGCGCGCCCTGTCGCTGCAGGTCGGCGATCTCGCGGGCGGCGGGGCGCAGGTCGTAGCGGGCGTAAAGCGGATGCATCAGGCCCGCGTAGAGCACGACGACGAGCAGTCCCGACAGGGGCGCCACCGCCCAGAGCTGCCGGCGACGGGGCAGGCGCGCCAGCAGCAACAGCGCCGCGCCCGCGACTATCAGCAACACGCCCCACGCGGGCGAGGCCCGCGCCACCCAATCGGGCCAGGCGGCCAGGGCCGGGGCGCGTTCGAGCACGACCAGCAGGCCGGTCCCCAGGGCGATCGCCACGCCCGCCAACGCCAGACCATCGTACCACCGGCCGCGCTCGTTGCGGGCCCCGAGCGGGCCGGCGATGAGCAGGCGCGCGGCCAGCAGGGCGAAACCCGGCACCAGGGGCAGCAGGTAGTGCGGCTGCTTGCCGCTGACCAGGCTGAAGGCGAGCAGCGCGGGCGCCAGCCACGCCAGGCAAAACCGCAGCCCCGTATCGCCGCGGGACTGCTCCCGCGGCCAGTGCCTCAGCGCCCGCCACAGCGGCGGCCACAACAACCAGGGGAACAGGAACACCGGCAGCAGCGGCAGATACCACCACCAGGGGCGCCGGTGGGCAAAGGAGTCGACCACGCGATCGGCGGTCTGCCCCCAGAAGATCGCGTGCGCGTAGGCGGGGCCGCCGGCCTGCGCCGCGGGCAGCGCCCAGGCCAGGGCGATGATCGCACCGAGCGCCACCGCGCCGGTCACGCCCAGGTACCAGCGCGCCCGGGTCGGGCCGAGCCGCCCGGCCGACCACCAGGGCGCGAGCAGCGCCGCGGGCAGGACATGCAGCAGGATCACGGGGCCCTTGGCCAGCACCCCCAGGCCGATCGCCGCACCGAGCAAGGCCCAATCGCGCGCTCGGCCGCGGCGCCAGCACCGCGCCAGGGCATACACTCCCAGCACGGCGAAGAACGCCAGCACCATGTCGAACATGACGAGCGTGGCGTACAGCGTCCACAGCAGGCAGGCGGCCAGGACGACCGCGGCCACGGCGGCGAGCCGGCGCGAGTCGACGCCCGGGGGCACGCCGGCCCCGCCGGGCGGCCACAGCAGCACGGCCAGCCGCGCGGTCAGCCACGTCGAGCCGGCGGCGAACAAGGCCGGGACCAGGCGCGGCCACCAGTCGTTGACGCCGAACAGGGCCCAGCCCAGATGGAACAGCCAGAACAGCAGCGGCGGCTTGTCGGCGTAGGGCGCGCCGTTGAGGTGGGGCACCAGCCACTGGCCGTGGGCCCACATGTCCCAGGCGACGGCGAGATAACGCGTCTCGTCGATCGGCAGCAGCGGCCGCGCCCACAGGGCGAGCAGGGCCAACGCCAGCGGCGCGCCCGCGCCCAGCGCGAGCGCCGCCGTCGGCGACGGGCCGGCGCCGGCTGGCCTCGGCGCGGTCATGGCCCGTTGGAAGGACCGCTCGAGGAGGCGGCCTCGTCCGCGGGGTTCGAATCCGGCTTCGGAGTTGGGCCCTCGGCCTCGCCGAGCTTGCGATCGACATCGTCCAGGCGGTGGCCGTGGCGATAACGGTGGTAGAGGTAGACGCCCAGGGCGCCGGAGCCGATGAACAGGGCGACCGCCAGGCCGATGCGGATCACCGGCTGCACCGCGATGCCGCTGCCGACCAGGGCGAAGATCACGGTCTGCGGCACGTAACCCAGGGCCGAGCCGGCGAAGAACGGCACCGGGCGCACGCTGGACACCCCGGCGGCCAGGTTGGTCACCAGGTTGCTGCCCACGGGCAGCAGCCGAATCAACAGGGTCATGGTCAGCGGGTGGTCGTGAATGAACTCGTCGACCTTGCGCACCCGGCCGGGAAAGCGGCCCGCGATCACCCGGCGGCCGAACAGGCGCGCATAATAAAAGGCCCCCATACAGCCCAGCAGCGCACCCAGCAGGCCGAGCAGGCCGCCTTCGATCAGGCCGAAGGCGTAGCCGGCCAGGAAGGCGACCACCTGGCGCGGCAGCCCGATGGCCGTGAACAGGGCCGCCACCGCCACGAACAGCAGCTCGCCGTCGAAGCCCTGGCCGCGCACATGGGCGTCGATCCAGGCCTTGTCCAGCAGCTGGGCGACGTCGATCAGATAGCCCAGCACCGCCAGGGAGGCGATGAACAGCAGGCCGCGCAGGAACACACGCGCCTTGCTGGCCAGGGGCGAGGCGCCGGATTCGGCGCGCGAATGGTCGGGCGGGGTCGTCATCGCGCCGGGCGGTGGTTACCTGACCTCGGTGACGACCGGCACCTTGGCGCGGCGCTGCAGCCACATCACCCCGAACAGATCGACGATGCCGACCCACAGGCGATTGTGCAGGCCGTACTTGGAGCGCCCGGCGTGGCGCGGACGGTGGTTGACCTCGACCGAGACGATGCGCCCGCCGGCGCGCAGGAACAGGGCCGGCAGAAAACGGTGCATGTGGTCGAAATACGGCAGATCCAGGAAGGCGTCGCGCGAGAACAGCTTCAGACCGCAGCCGGTATCGGGCGTGCTGTCGCCGAGCAGGCGGCTGCGCACACCGTTGGCGATGCGCGAGGACAGGCGCTTGAGCCAGGTATCGCGGCGCTTGCGCCGGTAGCCGCAGACGCACAGCAGCGGGGCGCCGCCCCGCACCACCCCACCCTGGCGCCCGAGCTCTTCGCCGCGGCGCTCGAGCAGGCGGGGTATGTCGGCCGGGTCGTTCTGACCGTCGCCGTCCAGGGTGGCGACCCAGGCGCCGCGGGCATGGCGCACGCCGCTGCGCACGGCGGTGCTCTGGCCGCAGCTGGCCTCGTGGCGGACGACGCGAAGGCGCGGGAAATCGCGGGCGATGGCGGCCAGCTCGGCGGCGGTGGCATCGGTGCTGCCGTCGTCGACGTAGATCACCTCGTAGTCGGCGGCGCTGGCGTCGAGGGCGGCGCGGATTTCGTCGATCAAGGGCCCGATGTTGCCGGCTTCGTTGCGCACGGGAACGACGACTGACAGGTCCACGGGAAAGGTCTCCTACAGCGGCGGTGTATCGCCACCGCCCGACGGGCCGCTGTATCCGTGGGGCGTACCCCAGGGGGCCCGGGCGAAAAGCCCGCTTACGATACCGGACTCGCCCGGCACTGTCCAACCGCGGCCGCCGGGCGACAGCGAGCGGGGCGATGCGTTATAGTGGCCAGTATAGTTGACGAATTTACTCGGTAATACGGAAGCCATGACGTCCAGCATGAACACGCAGACCACCGCGCCGCGCCCGGCCAACCACCTCGCCGGGCAAACCAGCCCCTACCTGCAGCAGCACGCCCACAACCCGGTGGACTGGTACCCCTGGGGCGATGAGGCGCTGGCGCGGGCCCGCGCCGAGGACAAACCGATCCTGCTGTCGATCGGCTACTCGGCCTGCCACTGGTGTCACGTCATGGCTCACGAGTCGTTCGAGAATCCCGAGACCGCGGCGGCGATGAATCGACACTACGTCAACATCAAGGTCGACCGCGAGGAACGCCCGGACCTGGACAAGATCTATCAACTGGCCTTCCAGCTGCTCAACCAGCGCGGCGGGGGCTGGCCCCTGACGATGATCCTCACCCCCGAGGACCGCACGCCGTTTTTCGCCGGCACCTATTTCCCGCGCGAGGCGCGCTACGGCATGCCGGCCTTCAAGGACCTGCTCGAGCGCGTGGCCGCCTTCTACCAGGAACACCGCGGGGACATCGCCGAGCAGAACACGGCCCTGCGCACGGCGCTGGCCTCCACCAACCCCTCGCCCCGGGGCGGCGGCGAGGCGCGGCTGGACGCCACGCCCCTGGATGCCGCCCGCCGCGAGCACGAACAGAGTTTCGACACCCAGTACGGCGGCTTCGGCGCGGCGCCCAAGTTCCCCCACGCGACCAGCATCGAGCGCCTGCTGCGCCACTGGGCGGCCACGGCCCGGGCGGGCCAGCCGGACGCCAAGGCCCTGGACATGACGCGGCTGACCCTGCACGCCATGGCCTCGGGCGGCATCTACGACCAGCTCGGCGGCGGGTTTTGCCGCTACTCCGTGGACGAGCGCTGGATGATCCCCCATTTCGAGAAGATGCTGTACGACAACGGCCCCCTGCTCGCCCTGTACGCCGACGCCTGGGCGGCCACCGGCGAGGCGGTCTTCCGCCGGGTGGTCGAGGAGACGGGCGAGTGGGCGATACGCGAGATGCAGTCGCCCGAGGGCGGCTACTACAGCACCCTCGATGCCGACAGCGAGGGCGAGGAAGGCCGGTTCTACGTGTGGACGCCCGATGAGGTCCGCGCCCAGCTCACCGACGAGGAATACGCGGTGCTGGCGCCCGTGTACGGACTGGACGGCGCGGCCAACTTCGAGGGCCGCTGGCACCTGCACGTCAGCGCGGCCCTGGGCACCGTCGCCGAGGAGTTGGGGATCGAACCCGACGCGGCCCTGCGGCGCTTCAACACCGCCCGCGCCAAGCTCCTGGCGGCCCGCGAGCGGCGGGTGCACCCCGGCCGGGACGAGAAGATCCTCACCGCCTGGAACGCGCTGATGATCAAGGGAATGGCCGTGGCGGGCCGGCGCCTGGGCCGGCCGGAGTTCCTCGCCTCGGCCGATCGGGCGCTGGCGTTCATACGCGAACGGCTGTACCGGGACGGGCGCCTGCTCGCGGTCTACAAGGACGGCCAGGCCCGCCTCGCCGGCTATCTCGACGATTACGTCCTGCTGATCGATGCCCTGCTGGAGCTGCTCCAGGCCCGCTGGCGCACGCAGGATCTGGAACTCGCCATCGCCCTGGCCGACACCGTGCTCGCCCATTTCGCCGACACGACCGACGGCGGGTTCTTCTTCACCGCCGATGACCACGAAGAGCTGATCCACCGGCCCAAGCCCAGCTTCGACGACTCCACGCCGTCGGGCAACGGCATCGCCGCCTATGTCCTGGGCCGCCTCGGCCACCTGCTCGGCGAGGAACGTTACCTCACCGCGGCCGAGCGGACCCTGGCCGCGGCCGGGGAGAGCATACGCCAAGTGCCCCACGCCCACGGGGCCCTGCTGCTCGCCCTGGAGGAATACCTCTATCCACCCGAGATCGTCGTCCTGCGGGGCCGGGGCGATCCCCTGGCCCAATGGCAACAGCGTGCCACGGGCCGCTATGCGCCGCGGCGCCTCAGCCTGGCGATCCCCGCGGACGATGCCGGCCTGCCCGGCGCGCTGGCCGAGCGCCGCGCCCCCGGCGGGGACCGCGCGGTCCTGGCCTATGTGTGCAGCGGCATGACCTGCCAGGCGCCGGTGGACGAGTTCCCGGCCTTCGAGCAGGCACTGGCGCACGGCGAGGCGCACGCCGAATGACCTGCCCGCCCCACCGCCACCCGATGCGCTAGAATACGGGCGCGCCGTCCGGGCGCGCTGTCCAATTGCCGAGAGAACCCGACGCATGGCGAAAAAACTGGGAGACTTCGTCGCCGAGGCGCGCGCGCGTATCGAAGAGGTCAGCGCCGACGATCTCGAGCAGATGATGGAGGAACGCGACGACCTGCTGGTCCTCGACGTGCGCGAGGCCTGGGAGTTCGAGGCCGGGCGCATCCCCGCCAGCCTGCTGGTGCCGCGCGGCACCCTCGAGGGCGCGGCCGACCCCGGCTACAAACACCGCGACCCGGTCCTGTGCCAGGCCTACGAGCGGCCCATCGTGATCTACTGCCAGACCGGCGGGCGCAGCGCCATGGCCGTCGACACGCTCAACCAGATGGGTTTTCGTGAAGTCTACAACCTCGCCGGCGGCATCGAGCTGTGGGAGGCCGAGGACTACCCGATCGAGCGCGGCTGACGGGCCGTCAACACCGCGCCCGCGCGGCACCGATCACGGCCGGGCCAGGTGACGGGCCGGATTTTCGTCCGGCGAGCCGGGCAGGCGATAGCGCTGTTGGGCGTAGAGCACGCTCGGCAGTTGGATAAAGGCCAGCGCGTCGCGGGCGAAATCGGGGTCGAGCGCCGTGGCGTGCAGGCGCCCGCCGCGATAGACGAACTGCAGCGCCTCCTTGAAGGGTCGGCTGACGATCACCCGGTCGCCCACGCGGTAGGCATTGGTCGTCTCGTACTGCATGAAGGCATGGCCGGGCCAGTCGGCCGGCACCGTGAGCAGGTCACGCCCGATCAGCGGCGTGGTCGCATCCAGTCCCATGAGGTCCAGCAGCGTCGGGGGCAGATCGATCTGGCTGGCGAGCTTGTCGTAGCGCCGCGGCTCGACGCCCGGCCCGATGATCAGCGCCGGTATATGGAACTTCCTGATCGGCACCAGGTCCGCGCCGAACACCCGCGTGTTGTGATCGGCCACGACCATGAAGATCGTGTTCTTGTAATAGTCTTCCTTCCTGGCCAACTCGAACAGCTTGCCGATGGCATAGTCGGCATACTTGATGGCGTTGTTGACCGTCGCCTTGGGCTGCTCGTAGAGCTTGATGCGCCCGTCGGGGAACTCGAAGGGCACGTGGTTGGACGTGCTCAGCATCAGCGCGAAGAAGGGCTTGTCGCCGTGCGCCTTGAAGACCTCGTTGGCCTTGGTGACCAGGTCCTCGTCGGACACGCCCCAGGTGCCGAGGAACACGGGATCGTCGAAGTCGGGCTGGTCGATCACGCGCTGGAAGCCGTTGGAGAGGAAAAAGCCGCGCATGTTGTCGAAACGGCTCTCGCCGCCGTAGATGAATTCGGTGCTGTAGCCCTGGCGGCGCAGCAGACTCGCCAGCGTGAAGAAGTTGTTCTGCGCCAGGCCGAGCTTGACCACGCTGCGCCCGGCCGTGGGCAAAAACCCCGAGACCGTCGCCTCGATGCCGCGCACGGTGCGCGTGCCGGTGGCATACAGGTTGGTGAAGAACAGCCCCTCGCGGCTCAGGCGATCCAGGTGCGGGGTGAGCGGCGGACCGCCCAGGGCGCCCACGTACTCCGCGCCCAGGCTCTCCTGCAGGAAGATCACCAGGTTGTAGGGGCGCAGGCGCGGGCGTGAGGAGACCTGCCGGTGCGCCAGCGGGACGGCCTCGTTGTCTAACGCATGCCCCCGCGGCCGCATCTGCCGGCGCACGCGCCGGTACATCTCGGCTTCCGGCATGGCGCCGTAGAGCTTGGTGGTGTCGACCTCGTTCTTGAAGGCATAGACCGCGTACAGGACCGAGTAGGTGGAGTTCAGCCCCATCTCGTTGGTCAGGTGATCGGAGGAGAAGGCCGCCGTGCTGATGTTCACCGCGCGGTGATCCAGCGAGGAGCGCGCCCCGAGGAACAGGACCGCGGCCACCACGGGCACGGCCACCAGGCGCTGCCACCAGGGCCAGTGACCCTGATCGCGTATGAGAACCTGAGCCACCCGCCAGGTATAGCGCGCCACCAGGTAGACCAGGACGGCGGCCACGAAGATCGGCAGTTTGTAATCGGCCCAGATGGTCGAGAACACCTCCTTGGGATAGTGGAGGTATTCGATGAAGATACGGTCCGGGCGGTGGTCGTACTGCTGGATGAAGGGGACGGTCGCGACCTCCATGAACACGAGCGTCGCGGCGGCCAGGCTGAAATAGCCGGCCAGGACCGGCCGGTAATAGGGATCCAGGCGCCGGGGCAGGAGCAGCAGCGCCAGGGCCGGCACGAACGCGAGGATGGACAGGGTCACCGTGTCCATGCGCAGGCCGATGGGGAAGACCCACCAGAAATGAGGCACCTGCTCCAGGCGGTCCAGGTGCGCCAGGGTGAGGCCCAGGCGGCTGAGCGAGAGCAGCACCAGGGCGAAAACGAAGAACCCCACCACGGGGGCCAGCGGCCCGAGCGGGCGCGCCATCGCCCTCAGGCGATCGCGGATACTAGCCATGGGTCTGTAGAACCTGTTGTCAATGTGGGCCCAACCGGGCCCGGGCCGGCACCGCCGGCCCGGGCTCCAGTCCCGACCTCACCAATGCTACCCGGCCGGGCTAGGGCCACATTGTAACAAAAGGTTCACAGAGAGCGGTCAAATGCCGCCTTGAAACGGTCCTCGAACTCGTCGCGGGTGAAGCTGTGGTTCTGGGTGCCGTGGGAGGCCACCTTGATGGAACCCATCAGCGAGGCGATGCGGCCCGTGGTCTCCCAGTCCATGTGGTTCATCAGGCCGTAGAGCAGTCCCGCCCGGTAGGCGTCGCCGCAGCCGGTGGGGTCGTTGATGGCCTCGGGCTTGGCCGCCGGGATCTCGTGGCGGTGCTTGGCGGTGTAGATATGCGAGCCCTCGCCGCCGCGGGTGACCACGATGGCCTCGACGTGCTCGGCCAGCTCGTGCAGGGAACGGCCCGTGCGCTCCTGGAGCAGCTGCGCCTCGTAGTCGTTCAAGGCCACGTAGGTCGCCTGCTCGACGAAGTTCATCAGGTCGTCGCCGTCGAACATGGGCATGCCCTGGCCCGGATCGAAGATGAAGGGAATGCCGGCCTCGGCGAACTGACGGGCATGCTCGATCATCCCGTCGCGCCCGTCCGGGGAGACAATGCCGATCTTCACGCCCGAGGCGTCGGATACCGAGTTCTCGTGCGAGAAGTTCATCGCGCCCGGGTGGAAGGCCGTGATCTGGTTGTCGTCCATGTCGGTGGTGATGAAGGCCTGCGCGGTGTAGGTATCGTCGATGACCTTCAGGTGCTTGCGCTCGACGCCGCACTTGTCCATCCACTCGGCGTAGGGCCGGAAGTCATTGCCGACCGTGCCCATGGGCAGCGCGTCGCCGCCCAGCAGCTTGAGGTTGTAGGCGATATTGCCGGCGCAGCCGCCGAATTCGCGGCGCATGTCCGGCACCAGGAAGGACACGTTCAGGATATGCACCTTGTCGGGCAGGATGTGATTCTTGAACTTGTCGTGGAACACCATGATGGTGTCAAAAGCAAAGGAACCGCAAATCAAAGCAGACATAAATCACCTTTTTCTATTTAGATAAATTCGATGGCATCCGCGACCGATGACGTCCCGATCGCCATAAGCAACGCAAAGGACGCAAAGGCGCTAAGAACGCCAAGTCTTAATAATTGTGCCGTTCTCGCGATACCAAACGAGCCTGTCGAGACTCGGGCGGCAAGCTTTCAAGCACCCAATTGCTGCATTCGACACCCGAGCCTGCGAAGACTGACCGCAAGACAGTACATTTGCTTTGCGCACTTTGCGTCTTTGCGCCCTTGGCGTTTACATCCAAGCCCGCGATGGCACCGGCGCACCGCAAGCGGTGTCTATAGATAGTGGTCGGCGAGGACCAGTATCCAGATGGCCCCTGCGTTGAGCAGGGAGATGAACACGGCGGCCGATCCGATGTCCTTGGCCCGTCCGGCCAGCGGACTCCAGTCGCTGTCGACCCGGTCGACGATGGCCTCCACCGCCGAGTTGAGCAGCTCGACCATCAACACCAGCAGCAGGCTGCCCACGAGTAGCGCCCGCTCCACGCCGTCGCCGCCCAGCCAGATCCCCACCGGGATAAGGACGATACAAAGCAGCAGCTCCTGGCGGAATGCGGCCTCGTTGACGAAGGCCGCCTTGAGTCCCTGTATGGAGTAGCGCGTCGCGTCGAGTATCCGCGCTATCCCCGTCTTGCCCGGTTTCGGCATCGTGTCGGCCCGTGTTGGAAAGCCTGCACGTTAACCCATGCCCGGCCTTATGCCAACAGCCTGCCCGGCGTCAGGCCGCGGGCGTCCAGGTCAGATCCAACTCGCGGGCCGCCTTGACGTCGTCCAGGCGCCGCACCGGCATGGTATGCGGTGCGCCCTTGACCACTTCCTTGTTGTCCTTGGCCTCGGCCAGGATCGCGGCCATGGCGTCGGTGAAGCCGTCCAGCGCCTCCTTGGCCTCCGTCTCCGTCGGCTCGATGAGCAGGCACTCGGGCACCAGCAGCGGGAAGTAGGTCGTCGGCGCGTGAAAGCCGTAGTCCAGCAGCCGCTTGGCGAAATCCATGGCGTTGACGTCGAGTTCCTTGTCCTGGCGCTTGAGCGTCACGATGAATTCGTGCGTGGCGCGCCGGTTCGGGAAGGCGACGTCGAAACCGGCCTGCTTGAGCCGGGCCATCATGTAATTGGCGTTGAGCGTGGCGTACTCGGCCACGCGGTTCATGCCCTCGCGACCCAGCATGCGTGCGTATATATAGGCGCGCAGCAGCACGCCGGCGTTGCCGCCGAAGGCCGACAGGCGCCCGATGCTCTGCGGGCGGTCCTTCTCGGTGAGCCAGCGGTAGCTGCGTCCGTCGTAGTCGACCACCGGGATCGGCATGAACGGCAGCAGGCGCTCGCTCACGCCGACCGGCCCGGCACCGGGCCCGCCGCCGCCGTGCGGGGTCGAGAAGGTCTTGTGCAGGTTCATGTGGATGACGTCAAAACCCATGTCGCCGGGCGTGACCTTGCCGAGGATGGCGTTGAGGTTGGCGCCGTCGTAGTACAGCAGGCCGCCGGCCTCGTGCACGATGCGCGCGATCTCCGCGATGCGCCGCTCGAACACGCCCAGGGTGGACGGGTTGGTCAGCATGATGCCGGCGGTCTTGGGCCCGACCGCCTCGCGCAGGGCGTCCAGATCCACGTCGCCCTCGGAATCGGTCGGGATCTCGTGCACCTTGTAGCCGCACATCGTCGCCGTGGCCGGATTCGTGCCGTGGGCGGCGTCGGGGACGAGGATCTCGCTGCGTTCGGTGTCGCCGCGGCTCTCGTGATAGGCGCGGATCATGGCCACCCCGGCGAACTCGCCCTGGGCACCGGCCATCGGCGCCAGGGAGACGCCCTTCATCCCGGTCACTTCCTGGAGGATGTCCTGCAGCTCGTACATGCAGGCCATGTAGCCCTGGCCCAGGCTGTCGAGCGAGGACGGATGACGCGCGAGAAAGGCCGGCAGCATGGCCAGCGTGTTGCAGCCGCGCGGGTTGTACTTCATGGTGCACGAGCCCAGCGGATAGAACTGCGTGTCGATGGAGAAGTTCTTCTGCGACAGGCGCGTGTAATGACGCACGGCCTGCATCTCCGAGACCTCGGGCAGCAGCGGGCGCTTCTTGCGGCGCATGTCCGCGGGAATGTCGTCGGTCTTGACCGCGACGCCCGGGGCCTGCGCGGCATTCGTCCGGCCGGGTCTGGAGTGTTCGAAGATCAGCATGTCATTCCTCTCAATTCAGTCTCTATACGCCGCTATGAACGCTAAGGGCGCAAAGCCGCAAAGAACGCGAAGCGAAGAAAACTTCAATCCTTTGCGAGCTTGGCGTCTTTGCGTCCTTTGCGTTACTAAGTGCGCCCGCTAAGTCCGCACCCAAACCTCAACCGAGGGCGGCGAGGGCCTTGTCGTAGTCGGGCTCCTGGCCGATTTCGGGCACCATTTCGGTGTAGACGACCTGGTCGTTCTCGTCGATGACGACCACGGCGCGGGCGGTGATGCCGGCCAGCGGGCCGTCGGTGATCAGCACGCCGTAGTCCTTGGCGAAGTTGCGGCTGCGCATCATCGACAGCGGCACGACGTTGTGCAGGTCCTCGCCGGTGCAGAACCGGCCCATGGCGAACGGCAGGTCGGCCGAGACCATCAGCATGACGACGTTGTCGCGGCCCTTGGCGTACTCGTTGAACTTGCGTGTCGAGGTCGCGCACACCGGCGTGTCCAGGCTGGGCACGATGTTCAGCAGCTTCTTCTTGCCCTTGTAGGCGGCGAGCGTCACGTCGTTCAGCTCGCCGGCGGTCAGGCTGAAATCGGGCGCGGGGGCGCCGACGGCCGGCAGCTCGCCGTTGGTATTGATCGGGTCACCTTTGAGCGTAATCTTGGCCATGTGCATTCTCCTTGAGCGGTTGGGGGTCGTCGTGGACCGTGGTCATTCCATTCAGGAGGCCACCGGCGAACCGGCGGTCTTGAGACTCTGCGAGATGCGCTCGAGGTTCTCGGCGTAGCTGTCCAGGTCGGCCTGCGTCTTGGTCTCGGTGGCGCAAACCAGCAGGCAATTGCCGAGCTCGGGGTAGTCGTCGGTCAAGGACACGCCGGCGACGATGTTCTGCGCGGCCAGCGAGCCGATGAGCTCGTCCACGGGCTGCTCGAGGCGCAGCACGGCCTCGTGGAACAGGGGGCGGTCGAAGACCTTGGTCACGCCGGGCAGGGCACACAGTCGCTCGACCAGGGCCTGGGTATTGGCATGGCAGCTGCTCGCCACCTGCTCCAGTCCGTCGGGTCCGAGCAGGGCCATGTAGATGGTCGCGGCGGTGGTCAGCAGACCCTGGTTGGTGCAGATGTTGGACGTGGCCTTCGAGCGGCGGATGTGCTGCTCGCGGGCCTGCAGCGTCAGGGCGAAGCCCTCGCGGCCTTCCAGGTCGACCGTGCGGCCGATGATGCGCCCCGGCATCTGACGCACGTGTTCCTGACGGCAGCACATGAAGCCGAAATAGGGACCGCCCGAGGACAGCGGCGCGCCCAGGGGCTGGCCCTCGCCGCAGGCGATGTCCGCGCCCGCCTCGCCCCACTCCCCCGGCGGGGTCAACAGGGCCAGCGAGATCGGGTTGGCCACGCCAATCACCAGCGCGCCGTGCGAGTGGGCCCAGTCGGTCAGGGCATGGACATCCTCGAGCACGCCGAAGTAGTTCGGCTGGGGGATAACCAGCGCGGCGAAATCGCCGGGCTCGCCGGGCAGGCTCGCCGGGTCGATATGGCCGCCGGCGGGGTCGTAGTCGAGCTCCTCGAGCGTGATGCCCTGGTTCGCGACGATGGTCCGCGCCACCTTGCGATACAGCGGGTGCACCGTGCGCGGCATCAGGATGCGCTTGGACTTGGACTTGCGATTGGCGCGCACCGCCATCAGCACCGCCTCGGCCAGCGCCGAGGCGCCGTCGTACAAGGAGGCGTTGGACACATCCATGCCGGTCAGACCGGCCATCATGGTCTGAAACTCGTACAGCAGCTGCAGCGTGCCCTGACTGGCCTCGGCCTGATAGGGCGTATAGGCCGAATAATACTCGCCGCGCGTGGTCAGCTCCCACACGGCCGCCGGAATATGGTGCTCGTAGGCACCGCCGCCGGCGAAGCACAGGGGCCGCCCGTCCTGCTCGGCGCGGGTGTGCATCAGGCGCGAGATGGCCATTTCGCTCATGCCGGGCGGGATGTTGTCCAACCGGCCCGTGCGCAGCTCGGCGGGGATTTCATCGAAGAGGTCTTCGATGCCCTTGACGCCGATGGCCTGGAGCATGGCGCGAACGTCGTCGTCTGTGTGTGGAATGAAAGGCATGTCGCTATCCAGAATCAAAAGTGGGTGGGAGCGGCCCCGCCGGGCGGCGGGGCAGGTCGCCCGAGCCGGCTCAGTGCTCCTCGGACTCGACCAGCTCGTTGTAGGCGTCGGCATCGAGCAACGCGTTGACGGCGCCGGCGTCGCTGGGCTTGAGCTTGAACAGCCAGCCCTCGCCGTAGGGGTCCTTGTTGACCACCTCGGGGCTGTCGGCCAGCGACTCGTTGGACTCGACGATCTCGCCGGCGATCGGCGAATAGACGTCGGAGGCGGCCTTGACCGACTCGACCACGGCGCAGTCCTCGCCGCTGTCCAGCGTGCGCCCCACCTCGGGCGGCTCGATGTAGACCATGTCGCCGAGCAGGTCCTGCGCGTGATCGGTGATGCCGATGGTCAGCGTACCGTCCTCGTTGATGCGCACCCACTCGTGGCTCTTGGTGTACTTCAGTTCCCCAGGGACGTTGCTCATGTCGTTATTCCTCGCGTTTGTGATCGGGGGCCGGGCCCCGTGGAAGTTGATGAAATTCAGACGCGGATCTTGCCGTGGCGCACGAAGGGCGGCTTGACGACCCGGGCGGTGACCGGCTTGCCGCGCAGCTCGACCTGGCAGCTCTCGCCGATGCCGGCGGGCACGCGCGCCAGGGCGATGGCCTGGCCCAGGGTCGGCGAGAAGCTGCCGCTGGTGATCTCCCCGTCCTCGAGGCCGTCGACGAGGACCTTCTGGTGGTCGCGCAGCACGCCCTTTTCCTCGAGCACCAGGCCGACCAGCTCGTGCGCCACGCCCGCCTGGCGCTGGCGCTCCAGCGCCGCGCGGCCGATGAAGTCGCGTTCCTCGGGCTCCCAGGCGACGGTCCAGGCCAGGCCCGACTCCAGCGGCGTGGTCGTCTCGTTCATGTCCGAGCCGTACAGGCTCATGCCCGCCTCCAGGCGCAGCGTGTCTCGCGCGCCCAGGCCGATCGGCTTGACGCCGAGCTCGGCCAGGCGCTGCCACAGAGCCTCGACCTGCGCGTTGGGCACCATCAGCTCATAGCCGTCCTCGCCGGTATAGCCGGTACGGGCGACGAACACACCCTCGACCATGGCCGCAAAGAAGGGGCCGAGCTGGCCGGCCTGCGCGGCGACGCCGCCCATCGCCTCGTGCACGCGCTCGCGCGCGTTGGGGCCCTGCACGGCGATCATGGCCAGGTCCTCGCGCTCTTCGATCTGCACGCCGAACTCGCCCGCCTGTTTGGTCAGCCAGGCCATGTCCTTGTCGTGGGTGGCCGCGTTGACCACCATGCGGAACCAGCCCTCTTCCATAAAATAGACGATCAGGTCGTCGATCACCCCGCCGTCGGCGTTGAGCATGCAGCTGTACAGCGCCTTGCCCGGCTGCTTGAGCCGGTCGACGTCATTGGCCAGCAGGTGGCGCAGGTAGTCGCGCACGCGCTCGCCCTTGAAGTCGACGACGGTCATGTGCGAGACGTCGAACATACCCGCGTCGCGGCGCACCTGATGGTGCTCTTCGATCTGCGAGCCGTAATGCAGCGGCATGTCCCAGCCGCCGAAGTCGACGATCTTGGCGCCCATGGCCACGTGTTGCTGATACAGCGGTGTCTTGTTGCCCATGTGAGTGTCCCTTCCTTACTCGGCCGCGGCCGTGCCCGCCGCGGCGGACTGTTCTTCTTCGGCGTGATAGGACGAGCGCACCAGGGGGCCGGCCTTGACCCAGGCAAAGCCCATGGCGCGCGCTTCGGCCTCGTAATCGGCAAAGGCCTCGGGATGGATATAGGCCTCGACCGGCAGGTGATAACGGCTGGGACGCAGATACTGGCCCAAGGACACGCGCTGCACGCCGGCGGCGCGCAGATCGCGCAGCACGTCCAGCACCTGCGCGCGGCTCTCGCCGAGCCCGAGCATCAATGCGGACTTGGACTCGATGCCCTCCTCGCGCGCGGCCAGCTCGAGCAGGCGCAGGGAACGCTGGTAGTCCGAGCCCTTGCGCACCGTGCGATACAGCGAGGGCACGGTCTCGACGTTGTGGCCCCATACCAGGTGCGCCTCGCCGGGGGCCGCGCGCAGCTCGGCGCACACCGCCTCGATGGCGGCCTCCTGGCAGTTGCGAAAATCCGGGGTCAGCAGCTCGATGCCGAGCCCGGCCTTGCGCTCGCGCATGGCGCGCACGGTCCGGGCGAAGATCCCCGCGCCGCCGTCGGGCAGGTCGTCGCGATTGACCGAGGTGAGCACCACGTAGTCGAGCCCCATGTGCTCGACGGCCTCGGCCACGCGCCGCGGCTCGTCGGTGTCGTGCCACTGCGGCCGGCCGGTCTTGACGTTGCAAAAGCCGCAGGCGCGCGTACAGGTATCGCCCAACAGCATGAGGGTGGCCGTGCCGCGGCTCCAGCACTCGCCGCGGTTGGGGCACGCCGCCTCCTCGCACACGGTGTGCAGGGTGTTGTCGTGCACCGCGTGGGCGGTGTTGGAGTAGATCGCGCCGCCGCCGAGGCGCTGGCGGATCCAGCCGGGCATGCGCGCGGCATTCGGGCGCTGCGAATGATCGAAAACGGGAATGACTTTAGGCATTTGCGGGCCTCGCTTACTCGGGTCATCGGAAACTTGAGGGCGACGTGGGTTTCAATGCCCGCGTCGCCCCTCTGTCCTTTTACCTGAGAGCTTAAGCCCCTTCGGTGGACCACGCCGGTTGCCGGCTGGTCTCTCTCCAGAGTCAACTTGGCCGCTGCGGTCCTGTTGCCTGAGCGATTCCGGGCGGGTTGCGCCTTCGGCGGCGCGGCCGGGGGCCGCGCACTCTCCCGCAGTGCCATCGTTGCAGACATCAGTTTAACGTTTGCTGATAATAAAACAAGGGAGGGCGGGCCCAAATAAGCCACGGCACGCGCCACCGGGGGCGCCCCAAGGCCGTGAAACATCGGCCAATCGGCCAGGCATATCAAGGCACTAGGCGGATTATTTCGCGTGAAACATGCCCGGTCCGGACCGGCCGGCGATTTGTCCGCCCGGGCCCGTTGGGGCCCTGGAACCTCAGCGCCGCGGCCCGCGGCCGCGCCAATACGGAATATAGGCCGGGCCGGCCTATATTAAGGTGTCCGGGCGCCGCCGGATGCGAACAAAACGTATTCTCAGGCCCGGCCGGCGTCACGCGCCGGGGCGGCGCAGCACCGCCCGCAGCACGGCGGCCCGGCCGCGGTGGTACGGGCCCTCGTCCAGATCGACCTCGGCCGTGCTCATCTCGACGCACTCGGCCTCGGGAAAATCCCCGCGCAGCAGCCCGGGCGTGTACAGCATCTCCGCCACCGGCGGCCCGCCCGAACCGCGTCCCAGCTGTTCGGGGGTGAAGGCCTCCAGGATCAGAAGCCCGCCCGGGGCCAGCGCCTCGAACATCGCCCGGTGCAGCTCGGCCCGGTGGTCGGGCGGGAAATGGACGAAGATCGCCGCGATGACGTCGTACGACGCCTTCGGCCACTGCCACTCGCGCAGGTCCACGCACTCGGTGGCCAGCTCCACGCCGTGCTCGGCGGCCAGCGCACGGGCCTTGTCCAGGCCCACGGCCGAGGCGTCGACCGACAGGACCTCCAGGCCCTGATGGGCGAGCCACACGCCGTTGCGCCCCTCGCCGTCGCCCACCGCCAGGGCGCGCATGCCGGGGCGCAGGCGCCCCTTCTGCGCGACCAGGTAGGCGTTCGGCTCGGTGCCGTAGGCAAAGCCCGGCTCGCCATAGCGGCCATCCCAGAAATGCTTGTCCATGACGTCGATAGGCTCCTCGTTCAGGCGCCGCGCACGAAGCGCCCGATGGTCAGCCCCTGCACGATGATCGAGAACACCACGACCGCGTAGGTGATGGCGACGATGACATCGCGCTCATGGCCGAAGGGCAGCGACAGGGCGAGGGCCACCGAGATGCCGCCGCGCAGCCCGCCCCAGGTCATGATCTGCACGGCATTGGGACTGAAGGTCCAAAACCGGCGCATGACGGTCACCGGCAGGCCGACGCTGGCAAAGCGCGCCAGCAGCACGACCGGGATGATCACCAGCGCGGCGAGCAGATACTCGATGGCGAAATGGAGCACGAGCACCTCCAGGCCGATCAGCACGAACAACACCGCGTTGAGTATCTCATCGACCAGTTCCCAGAACGTGTCCAGGTGCTCAAGGGTGTTCTTGGACATCGCGAACATACGCCCCTTGTTGCCGATGAGCAGTCCGGCGACCACCACCGCGATGGGACCGGACAGGTGCAGTGCGGTGGCCAGGGCATAGCCGCCCATCACCAGGGCCAGGGTGAGCATGATCTCGACCTGATAGTTGTCGACGCTCTTGAGCAGGTAATAGGCGAGCGCGCCGATGGCCAGGCCGAACACCAGACCGCCGAGCGCCTCCTGGGCGAACAGAACGCCCACCTCGCCGGCCGTCACCTCGTGACCGCCCGCGGCGATGCCGAGCAGCACCAGGAACACCACCACGCCGACGCCGTCGTTGAACAGCGACTCGCCGGTGATCTTCACCTCCAGGCTCTGCGAGACGCCCGCCGTCTTCAATATCCCCAATACGGCGATGGGGTCGGTGGGCGAGATGAGCGCGCCGAAGACCAGACAGTAAATGAACGGCACGCCGTGGCCCAGCATGGTCAGCACCACCCAGGTCAGGCCGCCGACGATGAACGTGGAGATCAATACGCCGACGGTGGCCAGGATGCCGACGGTCCATTTCTGCTGCGCCAGGGCGTGGAGGTCGACGTGGAGCGCGCCGGCGAACAGCAAAAAGCTCAACATGCCGTTCATCAGGGTCGCATGGAAGTTGATGCCGCGCAGAAACCCATAGGCCTGTTCGGCCAGGCCGTGACCGCCGAGCTCGCCGACGGCGATGAGGCCCAGGGACATGACCAGGGAGATGACCATCAGGCCGACCGTCGTCGGCAGATGGATATAGCGGTAATTGACGTAGCTGAATAACGCGGCCAGGGTGATCAGAACGGCGATGGTATTCAGTATGGACATGCGGGGAAGCCGTCGGTTGGCAGTTGGTGGTCGTCAGCCGAGAAAGAAGTAATGAGGGTTAACATACCCGTGTTCGGACAGGCTGCCAACCGAACGCGCAACCAGGGAGAGGATTGTCGGGCCGAGCCGGTGCCCTATCAATACGGGCTCAGCGCCGGCCGAGGGCGCCGCGCAGGGCCTCGCCGCGGGCCAGGCGCGGCAGATCGCCCGACAGCCCCATGGCATAGCGCATCAGCAGATTCTTCACCGGCAGCACGCTGTGGGTCAGGCTCAGGCCCGTGTTGCGTGCCCAGCGCACGATGCTCAGGTCGCTGCCGAACACGCGCTTGAATCCGTCCACCGCGGCGAGCATGGCCTGATTGTCGGCGCGGCGCCAGCGCTCGTAGCGGCGCAGCGTGGTGATCGACCCGATGCCCCGGCGCGCGGCCAGGGCCTCCAACAGCACCTCTGCCAGCGCCGCGGCATCGGCCAGACCCAGGTTCACCCCCTGGCCGGCCAGGGGATGCATGGTGTGGGCGGCATCGCCGACCAGGGCCAGGCGCGGGCGCACGTAGGCATTGGTCTGCAGAAAACGCAGCGGGAAGGCCGCGCGCGGGCCGACCGTCTCGACCGCCCCCAGGCGGTGCTCGAAGGCCTCGGCCAGTTCGAGGGCGAAGTCCGCCTCGTCCAGCGCGAGCAGGCGCCGGGCCTGCTCGGGCGTGGTCGACCAGACGATGGAGCTGTAGCCTTCGGTCAACGGCAGGAAGGCGAGCGGCCCTTCGGGCAGGAACCGCTGCCAGGCCGTCTGTTCGTGCGAACGTTCGGTCTTGACGTAGGTCACCAGCGCCTGCTGCTGGTAATCCCAGCCCTTGACGCTGATACCGGCCTGGGCGCGCACCCAGGAGCGGCTGCCGTCGGCACCGACCAGCAGGCTGGAGGCCAGGTAACTGCCGTCCTCGAGCTCCAGATACATCGCATCCGAGTCCCAGGCGAGGCGGCGCAGGCTGACCGGGGCGATGAACTCGACGTTGTCGAGTCCGGCCAGGCGTTCGTGCAGCGCGGCCTGGATGACCCGGTTTTCGATGATGTGCCCCAGCGTGTCCTCGCCGAGGTCGGCGCTGTCGAAATGAATACTGCCGTGCCCGCCGGCGTCCCAGACCCGCATGTCGCGAAACGGGCTCACCCGCCGGGCCACCATGGCGTCCCAGGCACCGAGGGTCTCGAAGATGCGCTGGGAGGCGCGGGTGATGGCGCTGACGCGAAGGTCGTAGCCCTCGGCCGGCCAGTCGAAGCTCGGGCGCGCGGCGTCGACCACGGCGATGCGCAGCGCCGTGTCGCCGAGCGCGCAGGCGAGCGTCGCGCCGACCATGCCGCCGCCGACGATGGCGATGTCGTAGAACGAATGCTCGGGCTTCACAACGGCAGCCCCCGCCCCATGCGCGGCAGATGACCGAGCAGCCCCATGGCGTGACGGGCGAGCAGGCGTCTGGCCGGCGGCAGCAGGTCCACGGCCACCAGGCCGGCGTTGCGAAGCGCGGCGATCGGCGTAAAGCCGGTCGAGAACACGCGCACCAGGCCGTCGGTGAACACGGCGGTCTGCAGTTGATCGCGCCGGCGCCAGCGCAGGTACTCGCGCAGCAGTTCCAGCTCGCCCGGGTCGCGTCCCGCCCCTGCACCGTCGACCAGGACCTGGGCGAGCACGGCCACGTCGCGCAGGCCGAGATTGAAACCCTGGCCGGCGACCGGATGCAGGGTATGGGCGGCGTTGCCGATGATCGCCAGGCGCGAGCGCACGTGCTCGCGCACGCGCAGCAGCGTCAGGGGATAGGCGTGGCGGCGGCTGACGCGCTCGAAGGCGCCGACGCGGTGCCCGAAGCGCTCGCCCAGGCGCGCCAGGAAGGTCTCGTCGTCGAGCGCCATGATCGCCTCGCGCTGCGCATCGCGCACGGTCCACACCAGGGCCGAACAACGCCCTTCGGCGCCGGCCGGCGCGCGCGTGGGCAGCAGGGCCATCGGCCCGGTGTCGGTGAAGCGCTCGTAGGCGACCTGTTCGTGCGCCCGTTCGGTCACCACGTTGGCGATCACGGCGGTCTGGCCGTAGCCGACCTCCCAGGCCTTGATCCCCGTGAGCCGGCGCACGGTCGAGTTGCCGCCGTCGGCGGCGACGATCAACCGTGTGGTGACGCGCTGGACCTGACCGTCGCGCACAAAACGCACGCCGACATGGTCGGCGTGAAACTCCAGCGCCTCCAGGCCCGCCGGGCACAGGAGCTCGACATTGTCCGCGCCGGCCAGGCCCGCCGCGAGCGCCTTGCCGAGCACCCGGCTCTCGGCCACGTAGCCCAGGGCCTCGACGCCCTGCTCGCGGCAGTCCAGGCGCGTCGCGCCGAGGTGTCCGCGGTCGGAGACATGGATGCGCCGGATGGGCTCGACGCCCTCGGCCTCGATGGCCTCCCACAGGCCCATGGCGGAGAAGATACGACGCGAACCGTAGGACAGCGCCACGGTGCGCGCATCGAAGCTGGGCTGATCGTCGGCGCGCAGCGGGTGGGCCTCCAGCACCGCCACGCGCAGCGCCGAGGCGCGCAGGCTGCAGGCCAGGCTCGCGCCGACCAGTCCGCCGCCGACGATCAGCACGTCGTAGTCGGTCGACTCGCTCACGGGGCGCTCGCCATCAGGGCTTCGATATCGTCGGGCTCCTTTTCGAGCTCGCCGGTCAGGACCTCGTGGCCGCCCTTGGTGACCAGGACGTCGTCCTCGATGCGGATGCCGATGTTCCACCACTTCTTGGCCACCCCCTTGCTGCCGGCCGGGATGTAGATCCCCGGCTCGACCGTCAGGGTCATGCCCGGCTCCAGCACGCGCCACTCGCCCTCGACCTTGTAGTCGCCGACATCGTGCACGTCCATGCCCAGCCAGTGCCCGGTGCGGTGCATGTAAAACCGCCGGTAGGCCTCCTTGTCGATGAGCGTCTCGGGCCTGCCCTTGAGCAGACCGAGCTCGACCAGGCCCTCGGTGAGCACCTCCACCGCGGCCATGTGCGGGTCGTTCCAGTGATTGCCCGGCTGGACGGCCTCGATGGCCGCCTGCTGCGCGGCGAGCACGACCTCGTAGACCGCCCGCTGGGCCTTGCTGAACTCGCCGTTGACCGGGAAGGTCCGGGTGATGTCCGAGGCGTAGCATTCGGACTCGGCCCCGGCGTCGATGAGCAGCAGGTCGCCGTCGTTGAGCACCCCGTCGTTGTCGGTGTAGTGCAGGATACAGCCGTTGGCCCCGCCGCCGACGATGGACGGATAGGCCGCCAGGCGCGAACCGGAGTGCATGAAGGTGTGCAGCAGCTCGGCCTCGATCTGGTATTCCTTCATCCCCGGCCGGCACATCTGCATGGCGCGGCGATGGGCCTTGACCGAGATCCGGGCCGCCCGGCGCATGGTCTTGACCTCGGCGCTGCTCTTGTACAGGCGCATGTCGTGCAGGATGTGCTCCAGGGCCACAAACTCGCCGGGCGTGTGTACCCCGGCGCGCGCCTGGGTGCGCAGGCGATTGACCCAGCCGATGAGGCGCTGGTCGAAGTCCGGGTGGGTGCCCATGGTGTAGAACACGCGCTCGCGGCGCTCGAGCAGGCCGGGCAGGATGTCGTCGATATCGGCGATGGGGAACGAGTCGTCGGCGCCGTAGCGCTCGACGGCGCCCTCCTGACCCGCGCGCTTGCCGGTCCAGGTCTCCTGCTGGGGATCGCGCTCGCGGCAGAACAGGATGTACTCGCCGTGTTCGCGCCCGGGGGCCAGCACCGCCACGGCGTCGGGCTCGGGAAAACCGGTCAGGTAATAGAAATCGCTGTCGGGGCGGTAGGTGTATTCGACGTCGCGGTTGCGCAGGCGCAGCGGCGCCGAGGGTAGGATGGCCACTGCCCCCTCGCCCATGGCCTGCATCAGGCGCTTGCGTCGGCGCGCGAATTCCTGCTTGTTCATGATTGCATTATGCCAGATGTGCCGAGAGATGCAGGGCGGAGAAAACGGCGGTGGACACCGTTCAGTGCAGGGCCGTCTCGCCGCCGGGCGGTGTCTTGTTCGGCTGCAGCTCCTCGAGCATCAGGAGTACGGCCATGCGCACGTATTCGACCAGCTCGGCATAGGCGTTCTCGTCCTCCTCGTCGCCGCTGACCTCGAAGCGCCCGGCCTGGGCGATCTCGACGAGATCGTGCGCGATCTCGGGCAGCTCGCCCGGCAGGGCATCGAACTCGCGCAGCCCGCTCTCGGCCAGACCGCCCAGAAAGCCCTGGCACCAGTCCCCGAGGGCGCGCGTGCGCTCGTCGATGGCCACGGTGTCGTCGGGCAGCACGAGCTGGAAATCGAGCGTCGGGTCGGTCAGGCCCTGGCGCGTGTAGTCGTACAGGGCCCCGGCCACCTCACCGGCCTCGCCGCAGCGGCGCGGGTCGAGCTCGGGCAGCGTGCCGGCCAGCCAGTGACCGCGGTCCAGGGCCCCGTGCACGCACAGCAGGCCGCACAGATGGCCCTGACACTCGGCCGCGTCGGCATCGCTGCCCGCCTCGCGCAGGGCGCCCTGCAGCAGGTCGTAATCGGGTACGGGAATGGATGCGCTCGCCTGACTCATCAGAAATACTCGATGCGGGCCTCGTAGGGAAACATCAGGATGCGGTAGATATCCGAGCCCAGCTGGATATGGGTCGCGATGGGCTGGTCGATCGCGATGCGGTCGCTGCCGGCCACCGACAACCCTTGCAGCCCGAAGCGGCGCTCGCGGATCAGGTCCTCGAGCAGCTCGCGCAGCTCGGCGGGGTCCACGCTGGCCGTGTTGTCGACAACGCGGCACGGCTTGCCGTTGTGCGCCACGCCCTCGATGATGGTGGCGTCGGCACTGATCTCGCCCGGCGTGGGACTGGGCGCGTTGTCGTCGACGAAATCGGAAGACGGGGCCATGGCAAAAGGATTCCGCGGAACAAGGGGTTAGCCGTTGGAGGATCGTAGCACCTTGGCGCCCCGGGCCCAAGTGCGCGCCGGGGCGGGTTCGCCGCGCCCATTCGCCCCCGGGGCGCCCCGCCGGCTCCGGCGGCGTTGACCGGCCCGGAATGGCCCTCTATATTGGCTGGCAAGAGCGCCGGGCCGCAAAGGGCCTCCGGCTGGCCGGCCGCCAGCGCGGCCGATATATAAATCAATAACATGTGGTAGCGGCGATGGAAGACCTGGACCTGAACAAACTCGAGCAGCGGGTCGATGACCTGATCCAGACCGTCGATCGCCTGCAGGACGAGAACCGCTCCCTGCGCGAGCACCAGAGCAACCTGATGGCCGAGCGTGCCAAGCTCATCGAGAAGACCGAGCTTGCGCGCACACGGGTCGAGTCCATGATCTCCCGACTCAAGGCGATGGAAAATGAGTGAACGCGGCGCCGTCGAGGGGGTATCCATCCACATCCTGGATAAGGAATACCTGGTCGCCTGCCCGGAGGACGAACGCCAGGACCTGATGGCCTCGGCCGATTATCTGGACAAGAAGATGCGCGAGATACGCGACAGCGGCAAGGTCGTGGGCCAGGACCGCCTGGCGGTCATGGCCGCGCTGAACATCGCCCACGAACTGCTCAACCGCGACAGCGGCAGCGCCCAGCACAACCGCGAACTGCATCTGCGCCTGCAGGGCCTGCAGGAGAAGATCGAGGACGCCCTGCTCAAGACCCGCCAGCTCGAGATCTGAAGCCCGCCCGCCAGGCCCGCCCCGCAGGCCCGCCCGGCCGACACCCCCGCAACTTCCGACGCGCCGCTCTTGCACCGCGGGCCATTCGTCCCTACGATCTGATGAGGGGCGCCCCCTGCAGTGTTCGACAGTGACCGGGTATTTTCTTGAGCCTAATTTTTACCCAGGGAGCCGAACCCGGCGTTGTGTGCATGTCCGCTATTTGACGGAAAGCCTGATACGCCGGCCATCGCCTCCCACTTGAACCTCTGGTTCAAGGACGAAGGTCGCACCGGCACAGGCGGAGGGCGCCCTTTTTGTGTCTGGAGCCCCGACGAGTAGAGATGGCCGGATCAGCCCCCATGAACGACAGAAGCCGGCTGCGCCGGCAAATGCGCGCCCAACGCCGCGCCCTCGCCCCGGCCGAGCGCGATGCGGCCGCCCTGGCCGTCGTCGAATCCATGGCGCGCGAGCGCCTGTTCATCAACGCCCGCCATATCGCCTTCTATCTGCCCAACGACGGCGAACTCGATCTGCGCCCGCTGCTCTGGCATGCACTGGCCCTGGGCAAACGCTGTTACCTGCCGGTGCTCAGCATCCCCTTTCACAATCACCTGTGGTTCCTGCCCTTCCGCGAGGGCGATCGGCTGCTCGCCAATCGTTTCGGCATACCCGAGCCGGGCGTGGGCAAAGTGCGCCGCGCACGCAAACCCTGGGGCCTGGACCTGGTCCTCACGCCCCTGGTCGCCTTTGACGCGGCCGGCAACCGCCTGGGCATGGGCGGGGGATTCTACGATCGCACCCTGGCCTTCCTGCGCCGGCGCCGCCATTGGCGCAAGCCGCGCCTGCTGGGCACGGCGTATGCGTTCCAGGAAGTGGAGCAGTTGCCTCATCAACCGTGGGATGTGCCGCTCGACGGGGTGCTCACCGAACGCGGTCTGCGCCTGGTCGACGGGCGCCGCGCGCCGGCGGCCGGCGCCTGAGGGCGCTGCAGCGCGGGATTCGTTCTCTGCCGGTATGGTAAGTGGTCGCGGAGCTCAGTGGCGCGCGACGCTGGCCGCCGCCTCACCGTGGTGCGCGGACTCCTGGGTGAAGCCGGTCACCAGCACACCCAAACCGATGATGATGGCAAGCAGTAGAATAAGATCGGGCTTACGCCTCTTCATCGTTCTCTCCTCAATGCCCCAAATGCGGATCGTCTCCACGCCGTCCTGGCGGGCCGGTCCTTATTGTTGCTGGCATCCTGCAAGACCCCTGTGTATATCCCGGAATGCGTCGCGGGGCAACATCAGGCCCATGATTTTTGTGAGGTAATTCCCACTTTTAGGCCCATCGGCGCGGGTCCCGGCGCCGGGCGCGCGTTGCCCGGCCCCTGCGCGGCCGGTATCATGGCAGCCCCTCAACCCGACAGCACACGGATCCGGGCATGCAATATTGGCTGATGAAATCCGAGCCGGACGTCTTCGGAATCGACGACCTGGCCTCCCGGCCCGGCAAGACCGAGCCGTGGGACGGCGTACGCAACTACCAGGCGCGCAACATGATGCGCGACCAGATGAAGGTCGGCGACCAGGTCTTTTTCTACCACTCCAACTGCAAGCAGCCCGGCATCGTCGGCATCGCCAAGGTCGTCAAGGCCGGCTACCCCGACTACACCGCCTGGGACCCCAAATCCAAGTACTACGATCCCAAGAGCACGCCCGACAATCCCCGCTGGTACATGGTCGACGTCAAATTCGCCCGCAAGCTCAAGCGCACCATCACACTCGATGAGCTCAAGGCGGACAAGGCCCTGGCCGACATGCCGCTGGTGCGCCGCGGCAACCGCCTGTCGGTGATGCCCGTCGGCGAGCGCGAGTGGAAGCACATCCTGACCCTGGAGTAGCGCAGTGCCCGCCCTGTTCCACTTCTGGTCCTCTCCGGTCTCACAGCGCCTGCGCCTGGCCCTGGGCTACAAGGGCATCGACTTCGCCGACCATCCCCTGCGCTACGACGACGACGCGACCTTCTTCGATCTGGGCGTGGCCCGCACCGTCCCGGTCCTGCAACTCGACGACGGGCGCCTGCTCACCGACGCCGAGTCCATTCTCTGGGAGATCGATGCGCTGTTTCCGAATACCGCGCCGCTGGTCGACGGGCGCATCGACGAGGGCGCCTGGCAGGCCCTGTTGCAGTGGCGCGCCAACGCCGACGCGGTGCTGCGCCGCCTGTATGCCCCCGTGCTGCCCGCCTATCGGGATATCGGCGACGAGGAGCAGACCCTGCAGTCCTACAAGCAGGAAGTCAGCCATCGGTTCGGCATGAGCGTGGAGGAACTGGCCAACGATCGCTACGCCGGCTATGCCCAACTCGAGCAGATGACCCGGCTCAAGGAGCTGGCGCGCCATCTGGCCGGCTCCCGCTTCTACCTCGACGAGCCCTCGATCGCCGACGCCGTGCTGGCCGCCGATCTCTACCCGCTGCAACTGCTCGACGGGGTCAGCTTGCCGCTGGATCTCATGTACTACTTCACGCGCGTGGAACAGACGTTCAATTGTGCGCTCAATGAAGGCCTCATCTCCCACGCATGAGGCCCAAAACCATTGCAACTTGCAATATTTTGCGACATACGAGGGGAACCACACCATGACATTCGCTGAACTGATTCACTACCTCGATGCCAATACCGATTTCTCGATCCTCGACGGCGATGCCGCGGCCACCTTCGACAAGGCCAGCGGCGGCACGCATGCCGATCCGATCATCGGCGAGATACTCAAGGCGATCATCGAGGGCAACGACTGCACCGAGCCCGGTTGCTCGCTCGAGCGCGCCGGCGTCGTCACGGCCATCGGGCCGCTGCGCCTGAAGTACATGGCCGACGATGCGCCCGTCGAGGGCTTTCGCGCGGTCGAGGGCATCATCCAGACCGTCGACTCGGCCTTCAACGAAGAAGCACTGCGCCTGAAGCAGGGCGGCTGACTCGCGCACCGCTCTTACCTAAGCCCCGCCCCCGCGCGGGCGCACCGACTCGAGGCGGACAGTTCACTGTCCGCCTTTTTTTTCGCCTCCGCACCGCGCATCGAGGGCCGCGCAGCGCGCATACAAGCGCGCCAAGGCCCCGGCGATACAGTGCGCGCAGCGCATCGCCCGGCATGCATCGCCGATGTCGGCGCGGATACTCGCGGCGGTTCGATACGCGAATGCGGGTGCAAACATTCAAAGAACTCGTTGCGCGATCCGAGTTAGCGCTGCATACGTGATGCGATGCGCAAAAAAAAATTTGACAGAACTTGCTAGAATTTTCAAATAACTTGGCTATACTCATTCGCGAGCATTCTGTTCTCAACTTGGAGGATTGCTACATGGCGACAAAGAAGAAGACGACAGCTCGAAAGAAGACGAGTGCCAAGAAAAAGACGACCGCGAAGAAGAAGGTCACGGCACGCAAGAAGGTAGCCGCCAAGAAGAAGGTGGCAACGAAGAAGAAGGCGGCCAAGAAGCGGCCTGCCAAGAAAAAGGTAGCCAAGAAGAAGGCTGCCAAGAAGCGGCCCGCGAAGAAGAAGGCCGCCAAGAAGAAGGCGGCCAAGAAGCGGCCCGCCAAGAAGAAGGCTGCTAAGAAGAAGGCGGCCAAGAAGCGGCCTGCCAAGAAGAAGGCCGCTAAGAAGAAGACAGCCAAGAAAAAGGCTAAGAAGAAGGTAGCCAAGAAGCGGCCTGCCAAGAAGAAGGCCGCTAAGAAGAAGGCGACCAAGAAAAAGGCGGCCAAGAAGCGGCCCGCGAAGAAGAAGGTAGCCAAGAAGAAGGCTGCCAAGAAGCGGCCTGCCAAGAAAAAGGCAGCTAAGAAAAAGACCACGGCGAAGAAGCGCACGACCGCCCGTCGGCGGCGCTAGGGCGCTGTAGCTGCGGCCGGCGGGCCTCGCGCCCGCCGCTAAAGAGGGCCTGCCCGGGTGGCAGGCCCTTTTTTATCGCCCCTCGCCCGGATCGGCACGCCCGGGGCCCCTCCGCGCCGGCCCCGCGCTCGAACGGCCGGGTTCAGCTCAGAAACAGGGAATAGGCCGGATTGGCCGTCTCCTCCCAGTGGGGGTAGCCGATCTCCGTCAGGAAGGTCTCGAACTGCGCGTCCTCGCCCGGCGGGACCTGGATACCCACCAGCACGCGCCCATAGTCGGCGCCGTGGTTGCGATAGTGGAACAGGCTGATGTTCCAGTGCTCGCCCATATGGTTCAAAAAGCGCAGCAGCGCCCCGGGGCGCTCGGGGAATTCGAAGCGGAACAGGCGCTCGTTGTCGACATTGTTGGCCCGGCCCCCGACCATGTAGCGCACGTGCAGCTTGGCCATTTCGTTGTCGGTCATGTCCGTGACGACGTAGTCCATCCCCTTCAACTTGGCCACCAGGGTGTCCTTCTCCGACTCCCCGCTGTGCATCTGCACGCCGACGAACACGTGGGCCCGCTCCGGGTCGGCGAAACGGTAGTTGAATTCGGTGATCCCGCGCAGGCCGATGGCGTCGCA
>Ga0209918_1000063_pt1 | contig 80223 bp, 72 predicted proteins | sample SalPonD_shore_MG_FD_185712 | JGI IMG/M metagenome (GOLD analysis project Ga0209918, IMG submission 185712) | Salt pond soil microbial communities from South San Francisco under conditions of wetland restoration - Salt Pond MetaG... | ecosystem: Environmental > Aquatic > Marine > Intertidal zone...
GGTGTTTGATTCAGGGTATGGAGTCGGCCTCCGAAAGGGTACGAAACTCTCCCCTGCCGCGGAGTCCCTCACGCGCTCTAAGGAACTTATGCCTTTTCTTTACAACTGCAAGTCTAATAGAAAGGGTTGAATAAATACCATTTTTAACCTTTTGAGTATTTATCGTTTTTAAATTCTTCATCACAATGACCTAGGGTAAGTCAATATCCAATAATAGCGTGTCCTTTTGGCTTGACCCAAAAGAACGAAAAAGTCAAGACTGTGAATAAAATTTCGAAACTCACTATACTGCACTCCGGGAAATTTTCGGAACTCGCTCCGCTTCGAACAGCCGAAAATTTCTTTCCTCGGTGCAGCAGTGGTTTAATCGAAATTTTATTCAAGGTCATTTTTGCCTTCTTGCTAAATCTTTGTATATCTGCTTTACCTTCATCTGCGTGTATCATTTTTAATCCGTAAAAATCTGCGTTCTATTTTTTTCTTTTCGGTGCTTTCAGTGCTTTTCGGTGTTTAATTTTTTTAGCGTTTCTCTGTTTCTCGGCGGTGAAGTATTTCAATGATTAAAAATCACCATCAATTGCACGCCGAACTTGCCCACCGTTGTCACCGGTTGGTTAAATAGCATCGATCCTGCGGAATCTCCGGTTCTTCCGAAAACCGCAGCATAGAGAATCCAGCGATCGTAAGTGCGCTGCCATCCCAGATAATGATACGCCATTTCCGCATCCCAGTTGTAGATGCTGTACAGCGTGATCTGGTCCAGCCATGTGACGGGATAGGAAACGCTTGCTCCGGTGATTTGGTTTTTTTCGTTCAGGTCAAATGGCCTGTCGCTCATTGTGATCAGCATGTGTTCAGCTAGGACGTGCAAGCCGTTTCCAATGCTAAAGGTATAGTCGCTGCCGACCGTGAGAAATGATTGCCATTTCAGAAAATCAAAGGTCATTGCGGTGTGAACCAATGCGGATTCGAACCAGAGTCCGACGCCTACATCCCAGATGCCGTCCAGGGCAATCCGATCTTCTTCAGTATATGGATCGGGGGTGGAATAGAACAGCAGCGATCCTTCATTGACGGTCCGGTGATGGAAAGTCACCGCTATTTCGCCAGCTCCAACCGGATGCTGGTAGCGTCCGCCAAATTCGACGGAGCCTGATTTCGACGGGAGCACTTCCAGCCCTTTGGTTTTGTCTTCACCGTAAATTCCCCACATCCAGATATTTGAGAGATTTTCAAAATCGTAGCGCAACCGAAGCGCGTAGATGCCCTCCGTTAGCTGCAGCGGATCTCGGGGATCCAGCCGATCGAACCACATCTCAGATCGTAATAATTTCGCGGGACCGAAATTGATTTTCTGCAACCCAAGCCGGGACTCAAACCGATGTGTTGCAAATCTCAGCCACGCCCGGTACGGTTTTAAATCAGTGTCAAAATCATCCGTGGCTGAAGAGTAATTCCCGTAAGCGTTCGCGGACAATTCGGTATCAAGGATATACGGCGACTGTCCAGTAAAGTGATACGTAAATTCCGGAAGATATCGCAAACCTAATCCCTGGGATGTGGAGTTTTTTTCAAAATGTTGGGCAATTCCCCACACAGAAAGTTGCCCGTGAACGGTCTGGGATTCCGATTTCCCTGCGCAGATAAACAGCATAAAACTTAACATCAGATGGACAAAACCAACAATTTTGTATCGCGGAATCATTTTATTTCCCGGCTTCTGCCGCTTCAGCGAACTTGTCCACAAAGTCGACATCGATCAGTGTCAGGGAACCATCAGGAGCTCCCAGGATTCGTTCGACTGCCCTTTCGTAGGCTGACACTTTAAGATTGGCGTATTCCAGGGAAACTTTGTCGCGCCGCCCTTCCAGTATGATTGTCCTCAACTGTGTTGCGAGTCCCACTCCCATATACATGATGATCTCCGCAGCTTCATTGGGATAAGCAGTATTAAAATGTCCTTCATCTCTCCCGTGTGAAATGACCTCCGCCAACAATGGCGATGTTTTTTCAATGGAACGTTCATTCATCCGATGCAGCAACACAATATTTTCATCGCGATATATAATCCGCATTAATTCCAACAACTGTTCCTTATTTTCCAGCTTCCAGTTGCCGGCGTCAGTAAAAAAGCGTTCGAACTTCTGAAAGGCATTCAGAGAATCATCGCTCAATAATGGACGGACAACTTCCAAAACTTCATCGGTGATGCGCTCAACCACCTGCATCAATAAATCTTGTTTGGAATTGAAATAGTGATAGAACGTTCCTTTGGCGATGCCAATATCGTTGATAATCGTTGAAATGGATGTGGAATCATATCCGGCAGTGAAAAAGAATTTTCGCGCTGAATTCAGAATTTCATTCAGCCGTTCATCATGTTCCTTAACTTCCCGTGCCACAGGTTATCCTCCTTTTATACAGATCGACCGACCGTCGGTCATTTTGTATTTACCATAATTTTATATGGGTGTCAAGAGGATTTTTCTATGGTTTCCTGGCCAAAATTGATATCGAAATTTCTGATACTTTCGCACTCTCTCGTGTTTACAGATCAGAATTTGAGAACCGTTGACTTTAATCTTGTTCTGCATCTCATGTGAGATGCGAAATGAATGCTGAAACTTCTATAGAGTGGTTGGATTCACATCAGAAAATCGATATTTTTATGATTCTCATCCCCCCTGATAAAATGAATAATCCGGTACAAAGGGAGTGTATCTCATGGCGAAAAAACTCAATAAATATAGTTCACGATTAACTCAGGAGCGCTCTCAGGTCGGCTCCCAGGCGATGTTGTACGGCATTGGGCTCACCGACGAAGATATGGAAAAAGCGCAGGTCGGCATTGCCAGCATGGGCTGGGATGGTAATCCCTGCAATATGCACCTGAACGATCTTGCGCAACACGTGAAAAAGAGCGTCAACGATGCCGAGATGGTCGGACTGGTTTTTCACACGATTGGCGTCAGCGACGGTATTGCTATGGGAACGGAAGGCATGAAATACTCGCTTCCTTCCAGAGATGTCATTGCCGATTCCATTGAAACGGTCATGCGTGCGCAATGGTATGATGCCAACATCTCGCTGGCGGGATGCGATAAAAATATGCCGGGATCGCTGATGGCGATGGCGCGCCTGAATCGTCCCAGTATTATGGTGTACGGCGGGACGATCCGTCCCGGTTGTCTCAACGACAAAAAACTGGACATCGTCTCTGCGTTTGAGGCTTACGGTGAATATCTTTCCAGGGAAATCGATGAATCTGAGCTGGATGCAGTGTTGAAACACGCCTGTCCCGGCGCTGGTGCGTGCGGCGGAATGTACACTGCCAACACTATGGCATCCGCGATCGAAACGCTTGGAATCAGTCTGCCGTTCAGTTCGTCGATTCCCGCTACTCACGAGGACAAAGTCAACGAATGCAAGAATATCGGCAAGGCGATTCTGCATCTTCTGGAAGAGGACATCAAGCCCAAAGATATTATGACGCGCAAAGCATTCGAAAATGCCATCACGATTGTTATGGCGTTGGGCGGTTCGACGAATGCGGTGTTGCATCTGCTGGCAATGGCACGAACGACTGGGGTTGATCTGACCATCGACGATTTCCAAACCATCAGCGATCGCACACCGTATGTAGGCGACCTGAAACCGAGCGGGCAATTCGTGATGGAAGATCTGTACAAAGTTGGCGGTGTTCCGGCTGTTCAGAAACTCTTTCTGCGGGAAGGGTTTCTCCACGGCGATTGTCTCACGGTGAGCGGCAAAACGCTGGAAGAAAATCTGCAGGACGTCCCGGCTCTGGACGAAAATCAGAAGGTGATTTTTTCGGTGGAGCATCCCATCAAAAAGACGGGACATTTGCAAATACTGTACGGCAATCTGGCGGAAGAAGGCGCCGTAGCGAAAATCACCGGCAAGGAAGGCGAATACTTCTCCGGGCCGGCAAAGGTGTTTGACTCGGAAGAAGATGGTTTGCACGCTATCGAGAACGGCGAAGTCTCGGAAGGCGATGTGGTTGTGATCCGTTACGAAGGCCCCAAAGGCGGACCAGGAATGCGCGAGATGCTCTCGATTACTTCGGCAATTATGGGTGCGGGACTCGGGAAAAAAGTGGCGCTTATCACCGACGGACGATTTTCCGGTGGCAGCCACGGTTTTGTAATTGGTCACGTCACGCCGGAAGCACAAGTTGGTGGCACAATTGCGTTAGTTGAAGATGGCGATACCATTTCTATCGATGCGGTCAAGCGCACATTAATTCTGGATGTACCTGATAAAGGGCTGGAAGAGCGTCGTAAAAAATGGTCCGCGCCAACACCGAAAATTACAACCGGATCACTGAAAAAATATTCCAAATTGGTTTCTTCGGCTTCGGAAGGTTGTGTGACAGATTTAGGGTAAAATTGTCATTTTGAAAATCAAGCGTAACGACACGCGATCGCGTGTCGCTACAATACCGATCTTCACAATACTTTTATCTGCTATGTAACGACTTAAATAATCTTATCCTCCGGGTTACTAGTTCAACCCGGAGGATAGCTTTAAACTAGCCACCTTCCGGGAAAAACCAGAGCTACCCGGAAGGTGAAATTAAGGTTTGATATCACGCCGCCTCATCCATGGCATAAAAACGTTTCTCAGAGCCGTCAAATCTTTCCCGGTTGTGCGGGACTTCAAAATCAAGATTCGGGCCGACGGCAACCAGCTGATTCGGATTGATCCATGGATGACTTTTGTAATAGTGCTGTTTAATGTGCTCCATATTGCAGGTTTCGGCCACGCCAGGAGTCTGGTATAAATCCCGGGCAAATTCCCAAAGATTCGGATAATCCAGGATGCGTTGTTTATTGCACTTGAAATGGGTGTGATAGACCGTATCAAATCGATAAAGAGTGGTGAATAGACACACATCCGCTTCGGTCAATTGATTTCCGCAGAGATAACGCTGCCGCGACAATACATCTTCCCAGTGATCCAATGCATCGAATAATTCACTCACCGCTTTTTCGTACGCTTTCTGGCTGCCCGCAAATCCTGCGCGATAGACGCCGTTGTTAATCGGCTCATAGATTGCTGTGATCGATTCGTCGATCTCTTCCTGCAATTTTTCAGGAAACAAGGTAATATCATTCTCTGCCAGTTCATCAAAAACCGTGTCGAGCATTCGCATAATCTCCCGGGACTCGTTGTTCACGATGGTTTCCTTTTTCTTGTCCCAGAGAACTGGCACCGTAACGCGTCCGGTAAAGTTCGGATCCGCTTGCTGATACACTTCTCGCAGATACGAATAGTCGTGGAGAGGATCCGGATATCGCCCGGAAAACTCCCAGCCGTCATTGATTCTCACAGGTTCGACCAGCGAGAGCGAGATGACATTTTCCAATCCCTTAAGCTGGCGCAGAATCGCCGTCCGGTGCGCCCACGGACACGCCCGGGAGATGTACAGGTGGTAGCGATTGGCTTCCACTGGAAATTCTGCGTTTTCATCTTGCTCGATAAAATTGCGGAAAGTCGTCGCTTTCCGTTTGAATTCACCCGTTTTCTCATCTGCCGCCAGCGCTTGGCGCGTGACCCACTCACCGTTTAATAATTGTCCCATAACTATCTATACTCCTTTGTGCTGAGAATTCATCACTTTAATTACAATAAAGTATAGGTTGGGAATCAAAATTTAAACGGTCGGACTACATATTATCGATAAGTCAACAATTGTGGATGCAATAATATCTTTAGAACAAATTTAATGAAATTCGTGTTTTTTCGCGGTTCGATTTACTCATCGCCATTTTGAACGTTGTACAAACCTTCTGCGAGATTGGCTGAAGTCAGGATGCCCTGGATCATCGCGGAGCTGAATCCCTCGTGCTCCATCCTGTTGAGTCCGCCAATGGTGCATCCTCTGGGAGTGGTGACTTTGTCAATTTCGGATTCCGGATGATTTCTGGATTCCAATAACAAAGAGGCAGCACCTTTGGCGGTCTGCGCTGCCATAATCAGCGCTTCCTCGGAATGAAATCCGATCTCGATGCCACCCTGTGAGGCGGCTCTGATCGCGCGGAGGAAAAAAGCAACTCCACACGCCACCAGCGCGGTCGCCGGCGTCATCCGGTTTTCGTCCAGCACCACAACCTGACCGATGAGCTCGAACAAATCCCGCGTGACTTCAATCGCATCCTCGCTGCCGGGACGCCCGGCAATGCAGGTCATCGATTCACCGATGGCGATGGCAGTATTCGGCATCACGCGAACGACCGGGACGTCTTTTTCAAGATGTTTCAGGATTTCGCTGATACTCACCGCCGTGACGATGGACATCAAAATATGCTTTTCAGGGTCGATATCGGTTTTGATCTGCTTCGACAGCCCAACCAATTGTTGTGGCTGGACGGCTATAATCACAATATCCGCATTGCGGACAGCCTCCCGGTTGTCTGCAGTGATCGAATAACCTTCGGCTGCAAATTCTTCGATGAATTTTAGATTTCTTCGGGTCAGCGTGATTTGATCTGCATTCACTTTCCCGGACTGGACAAATCCCCGGGCAATTGCCTGCCCGATATTGCCGGCACCGAGAATTGCGATTTTTTTTGAAAAGTTTGTGTTCATAGTTTTATAGTGTTCCAGTGTTCGTGTGTTCGAGTTCAGACGTGTTGTAGTGTTGTGGTGTTGGTGTGTTTTCGTCTTCATCTTACTCTTACTCATAATCTTAATCTGGGGCTGTTGATAGTTGTTCGTAGAATCGCATACTCGCAATACGCTTTTCCCTATACCCTATACCTTTATACCATTTTTTTAATCTGCGTTCTATGTTTTTTCGATGTCGCCTAGTTTCACCCTACATTCCGTTGCACTCCATGTAGGGTGAAAAATCCGGCTTTTGACGGGCTAATCGTATAAGTTCCCATCCCGCTAGAGCGGGATTCAAGAAAACAGATAAAATCACCTATCAAAGAACAAGAAGGAATACCTTCTATTAGCCTTGTCCCTTATACCTTTCTTTGTCCGGTGTCTTTCGGTGATTTTCGGTGTTGAATTTCTTTGTTTGTTAGAGGAGCTGCCGAATGCCTCCCCCCAGATAACACCCGGCAGCTATATATCTCACCTCTAATATTCCTCAGAAATTTTCCGATACGCGTCCCGAAATGGCCTTCCCTGTTTCACCAACTGATACGCTCGTTCTGTCGCGTACAACTCGTCGGTCATTGCGTTCTGACATTGTTCTGCGTTTACCGAAAGTTGCTTAATTGCACTCGTCATAATTTCGAGGCTGTCTTTGGTGACTTGCAGTCCACGCATCACCGGTTCCTTGGTCAATTGCAGATCACGGTGGTAGCCAGAGATCAGGTTCGCGGTCATCGACTGAATTTGCATCTGCCAGCCCAGGATCTGGTGGTATTTTGCGCGTACTAATTCGAATACATCCGGATTTTTCTTCTGTGGCATGATGGAACTGCCGGTGCAGAATTCCTCCGATAATTCGAAGAAGCCGAAGTCCGGTTCACTGAACAGAATCAGGTCAGTCGCCATTCTGTTCAGATCTGCCATCACCTGGCTGCAAGTGTGCAGGATGCTACTCTCGTATTTGCCACGGGAATTCTGTACTGCGATGGGATTTCCCTGCACTTTGACGAATCCTAACTCTTTCGCCGTAAAATCCCGGTCAATATCCAGTGGCACACCGTAACCTGCACCGGTACCAAGCGGAGATTGATCCACCAATTGATAAACAGCATCAAGAAGCAGTTGATTATCCTGCATTCCGGAGATGAAGGTTCCAGCCCACATTTCTATGGACGACGGCATTGCCTTCCTGGTATGTGTGTAGCCCGGCATCGAGATTTCACCGTAATTCTTTTTGAATTTTGACAGTGTTTTGCCAAAGTCGTCAGCTAAATACTTCAGATTGGACAGTTCATCTTTGTAATAAAGTCTCAGCGCTGTCACCACCTGATCGTTGCGCGACCGACCGGTGTGGATTTTTTTCCCTACATCTCCCAGTTGCTCGGTAAGGTGCTGCTCGATGGCGGTGTGACAATCCTCCTGTTCCTGAGAGATGGAAAATTCTCCCTGAGAATCCAGTTCGATGATTTTCTCCAGTTCCTGAACCAGCTCGGACACTTCCTCCTCTGGAAGCAAACCGATTTTACCCAGCATTTTGGCGTGCGCAATCGATGCCAGACAATCGTACTTCACCAGCACCTGATCCAGTTCCGGATCATTGCCCACGGTGAAGGATTCTACCAAACTGTTTGATTCAGTTTTAGGACTCCACAGTTTCATTGAGCATCTCTTCCTTGATGATGCGCCAGTCGTAGGGACGACCGTTTCGCAATACCAGATTATGCGCCTTCAACCGGATGGCGTTGATATTGATAAAGCCGCGGGAATCGGTGGCATCGAATCCGCCTTCGACCTCCATGCTGGAGAGATTCTGATCGTACAGCGCAGTCGGCGATTGGCGTCCGACCACGTAGACGTTTCCCTTGTACAACGAAATTGTCACCTTGCCGTCGATGGCTTCCTGACTCTTGTTGAACGCGCTCATTATGAAATCCATCTCCGGTGAGAACCAGAATCCGTTGTAGATAAGTTCGGAGAATTTCGGGATCAACATATCACGCAGATGCATCACTTCCTTGTCCATCGCCAGTCCTTCCAGATCGCGATGCGCTGCCCAGAGAATGGTTGCGCCGGGCGTCTCGTAAATGCCACGGGATTTAATCCCGATATATCGGTTTTCTACAATGTCCATCCGACCGATACCGTTTTCGTACGCCAGTTGATTCACATATTCAAACAATTCCAGCGGACCTTCCTTAGTGGCGCCATCGCTGCGATTTACCACTTTCACAGGATTGCCGTTCTTGAAATGGACTTCAAGAAATGTTTCCTCGTCTGGAGCATCTTTCGGTGAGAACGTCCGGTTGTAGACATTTTCTGGCGCCTCGTATCCGGGATCTTCCAACTCACCTGCCTCGTGGCTGATGTGCATCAAATTTTCGTCTTCGCTGTACATTTTGCCGTTGTGCGTCGAGATGGGAATTCCATTCTCTTCCGCATAATTCAACAGATCTGATCGTCCTGCAAATTGGGAAAGGAACTTCGGATCCTTCCACGGCGAAATCACCTTGATGTGCGGATTCAGCGCGTAGTACGTTAGCTCGAAACGCACCTGATCGTTTCCTTTTCCGGTGGCGCCGTGCGCGACGTATTCTGCGTTTTCCTTGTCCGCGATTTCGATCTGGGCTTTTGAAAGCAGCGGTCTCGCCAGTGATGTCCCCAGCAGATAGCGCCCTTCGTAAAGTGCGTTTCCTCTCAGGGCAGGAAAGATAAACTCAGTAACAAATTCCTCGCGTAAATCCTCTACGTATACTTTTGATGCGCCGGTGGCGTAAGCCTTCTCACGGACTGCATCAAAATCTTCATTTTGTCCGACGTTACCGACGAAGCAGATCACTTCGTAGCCTTGATTAATCAACCATTTCAGCAGGACTGATGTATCCAATCCACCGCTGTATGCCAGTATGACTTTTTTGTTTTCTGTAGAACTCAATGTGTTACTCCGTAATTGTCATAAATAGTTGTGCCCGTATTGTGAGCAATAATTTTCATCGATTGGTAAAAGATTATTTTTGCCTTCCTTTACCGAACTCTATCCCCCTGTCCCCTTTCTCTTGCGAAGAGAAAGGGGAGACGTCATCTTAATATGTGATCTTTTTCCCCTCTCTTTCAAAAGAGAGGGGACCAAGGGGTGAGTTATTCATTCAGTGTCTTCGGTGTTTAATTATTTCAATATTGTTTTCAATTCACTGAATATCTTTTACAACCCCAGTGGTTTTTTCATCTTTAATCTTTTGAGCACTTTAATCTTTCAATCTGTGGTTATCAGTCCAATCTGTGTTCTGATTTTTTGTTCAGTGTCTCTCGGTGATTTTCGGTGTTGAATTACGTTATCCGGTACATCCACCTGAATCGATCGTCGCGCTCACCATACTGGATACCGGTAATCTCGTCGTACAGTCTTTTTGCAAACGGCCCGATAGTATTATTATGGATTGTGATGTCTTTGTCCCGATGCTGAATTTTACCCACCGGAGAAATCACCGCCGCGGTTCCGCTGCCAAACACTTCCTGCAATGTTCCGTTTTCATCTGCCTCGAACACTTCATCGATAGTGATTTTCCGTTCCTGCACTTCCACGCCCCAATCTTTGGCAATCCTGATAACCGAATCTCTGGTGACGCCACCGAGGATTGTCCCGTTCAACGGAGCAGTGACCAGCACATCATTGATGAGGAAGAAAATGTTCATTGTACCGACTTCCTCGATGTACTTCCGCTCAAACGCATCCAGCCAGAGGACCTGCGTAAATCCCCGCCGCTGCGCTTCCTGCGCCGGCAACAGACTGGCGGCATAATTTCCCATTGTTTTCACGGTGCCGACGCCGCCCTCGACGGCGCGGACATAATTCTCAGAGGTCACCAGACTCACCGGATTGATTCCTTCTTCATAGTATGCGCCAACCGGTGAAGTGATGATCAAAAAGCGGTAACTATTGGACACTTTCACCGCGAGGTATTCATCCGTGGCAAAAATGAACGGTCTGATGTACAGTGCATATCCGTGGCGTTTCGGCACCCAATCCTGATCGAGATTGATTAAAGTCTCCAATCCTTCAATGAAGGTCTCATAATCGGTCTCCGGAATACAGAGGCGCCGGCACGACCGGTTGAATCGCCTGTGATGAGCGTCGGGACGAAATATGCTTATGGAGCCGTCCTCGCCGCGAAAGGCTTTCATTCCCTCAAAAATTCCCTGCCCGTAGTGCAAAGTGGATGTCGCAGGCGCCAGCGAGAGTTTTCCGTACGGCATAATTTCCGGCGTTTGCCACGCGCCATCCTCGTACACCGCCGAGAACATATGATCGGAGAATGCTACGCCGAAGCCAGGGTTGTCTAAATCCACCTGGCTGATCCTGCTTTCCGTGCAATGCGTTATTTTCATCTGTTTTGTCATCGTCCCGTTGCCGGATGCAACGGTCTCGGCTGTCTCATACATCGGTCATTCTCCTCGACGTTTCTTTGTTACTCTCTTTCATTCTTTTTCTGATTTGATCGCCCATTTCGCTGGTACTCACGGTTTGCGTCCCTTTTGCGGCAAGATCCAGAGTGCGGTAACCCGCATTAAGCGTATCTTCGATGCTTTGTTCAATCGCCCCGGCCGCTTCTTCTGCTCCGAATGAAAAACGGAACATCATTGCCACAGATGCGATTGCCGCCAGCGGATTTGCTTTGCCTTGTCCGGCAATATCCGGCGCCGTCCCATGAACCGGTTCGTACATCGCTGTTCCATCTCCTAAGCTCGCTGATGGAAGCATCCCAATGGACCCGGTCAGCATTGCGGCTTCATCGCTCAGAATGTCGCCAAACATATTTCCGGTTAAAATCACGTCAAATTGTTTCGGATAACGCACCAGCTGCATCGCGCAGTTATCCACCAGCATATGTTCAAGATTTATCCCAGAGAAGTCTTGAGCGACCCGCTCCACGGTTTTGCGCCACAATCGCGACACCGCAAGAATATTCGCCTTGTCCACAGAAGTAACTTTTTTACTGCGATTCTGCGCCGCTTCAAACGCCACTTTCGCGATGCGTTCAACTTCTGATGTTGAGTAGGTCATTGTATCGACGGCTCGCTCACCATCTGATGTTTTCTCCGTTTTCCGCGGTTTCCCGAAATAGATGCCTCCGGTCAATTCCCGCACCACCAGAATATCAATTCCCGAGACAATCTCTTTTTTCAAAGATGATGCATCGCTTAAAGCCTCGTACACTTTCACCGGACGCAAATTCGTAAACAGTCCCAGTTCTTTGCGAAGGCTTAATAATGCAGATTCTGGGCGGATTTCATCCGGGACATTATCCCACTTTGGTCCACCAACCGCGCCAAGTAAAACAGCGTCTGCGTTTTTACATGCTGTCAAAATTTCTTCGTTGATCGGTTTGCCATAGGAATCGATACCGGCGCCACCAATCTGGTATTCTTCGGTTTCAAAGGTAAAACCGTGTTCTTCGCCGGCTGCTTTCATTGTCGACACGGCTTCCCGTGTGACCTCTACTCCGATTCCGTCTCCGGGCAATACAACAATTTTCTTTGTATTCATTTACTGCACCATCCCGGTCTGTCTGGCGTAATCGAAAATGCCACCTGCCGCAACAATATCCGCCACGCTTCCCAGCGGACGCAATTGGTACGTTTCTCCCTGAGTTTCATTTGTTACCGCATTTTTCCCTCGATCAATCTCAAGGACGTCGTTGGTGTGGACTTTCCCGCTCAGATCTTCAACGCTTTCGTATGGAATGAGAAATCCACCGTCCACGGAATTGCGATAGAAAATCCTGGCGTAGGACGGCGCGATGACGGCTTTGGCGCCGGCAATCTGCAGCGCTTCGGGCGCGTGTTCTCTGGATGAACCACACCCGAAATTCGATCCACCGACGATAATCTGAAACTCGGATTCAAATTGATCCGGATCAGTGAACGGGATATTTCCGCCCGGCAATCCGGATTCTGCATCCGGAACGCCGGATAATGCGTATCGTCCGTAAAACTTGCGCTCCTCCGGATCGTCGAGACTATAAACTAAATGCTTCGCCGGGATAATCTGATCGGTATCGATATTCCTGCCCAGAACAAAGGTTTTTCCCTTGATTATGTTTTGTGACATTTGCTTCGTGTGCTCCGTGGTAATTCTGTTATTTCAAAATTTCAGTCATCTTTTTGTAGAGACACGCCATGGCGTGTCTCTACGTGTGAAATCTTTATAATCCTGCATCTATATAAAATCCCTCGGATCCGTAATCTTTCCGGTCAATGCCGACGCTGCCACTGTATACGGTGATGCCAGATACACCTGCGAGTCCTTGGAGCCCATTCGTCCCGGAAAATTCCGGTTGGTGGTGGAGATGCAAACCTCTGCTCCGTTTAGTCGACCGAAGGTATCGGAGGGCCCGCCCAGGCATGCCGCACAGGATGCCTGCCCGATTCGTGCCCCAGCTTCCTGGAAGATTTCCATATAGGTCTGGCCGTTCATTTTCTCGGTTCGCAACCGCTGATCAATCTCTGTGGTTGCCGGAACAATAAAAGTATCCAGATTCACAGATTTGCCCTTCAGCAACTCGGCTGCCGCAACGAAATCGGAGAATTTTCCACCGGTGCAGGAACCGATATAGGCGCGCGTTAATTGCGTGCCTTCGACTTCTCCAACAGTTGCTTTGTTATCCGGTGAATGTGGTTTGGCTACCATCGGCGACATCTCTTCAGCACGATATTCGTAGACGCTGTGATAGTTGGCATCCAGATCACTTTGTTCTGGAAGAAATGGCGCGTCAGTTCTTGATTTCACGTATTCATAGGTCGTGTCATCAGGATTGATCACGCCGTTTTTCCCGCCAGCTTCGATGACCATATTCGCCAGCGTCATCCGGCTCTCCATATCCATGGACTCAATTCCGGAACCGGCGAATTCCATTGTGCGATAGGTTGCACCGTCCACGCCAATGTCACCAATGATTTTCAGGATGATATCCTTCGCCATGATGTACGGTGGAATTTCGCCTTCAAACACGAACTTCATGGTTTCAGGAACCTTGACCCACAGTTTTCCGGTACCCATAATGAAGGCAGCGTCGGTGTTGCCGATTCCGGTGGCAAATTCGCCGAAAGCACCGGCAGTACAGGTATGGGAATCCGTGCCAAACAGCACCTCACCGGGACGAGTATAGCCTTCCTCGGGCAGCGCGACGTGACAGACACCTTTATAGCGATCAGTGCCGACATCGTAATAATTCGGCAACTTCTGCTCCGAGGCAAACTCGCGCAGAATATCTACGTTGCGGTTGGCGTATTTATCCGAAGTAAAAATGTAGTGATCCGGGATAATCACCAGTTTATCCTTGTTCCAGACTTTTGCCTGATCGCCAAACTGCTTTTTAAAAATCCCGATAGTCGGCGGCCCGCACACGTCGTGCGTCATCAACACATCCACATCCACCCAGACATTATCGCCCGGTGAGACACTGCTGTTCCCGCTGTGCTTCGCCAAAATCTTCTCTGTAATGGTCATTCCCATAAAACTGTTGTCCGTTTATTCTTATTTTTTGAATTAACTCGTTTATCACTCTTCGACAAGCTCAGCCTGCTCCGATGTATCGGAGAGTGACACATAGTAATGTCCACTCCTCATTGAGTCTGGTTTTCGAGTGGCCAAATCAACCTGCTCCGATTTATCGGAGAGTGACTCCAGCGACGTTCATCCTTCGACAAGCTCAGGATGACGTCGCTGATTTTTTCCTAGTAAACACTCATATAATCCTGGATCTGGCTGATGGAGAATTGTCCGTTGTAGCGCGATCCGTTTCCGTTGCCATTCCAACTGGACTCAGCTTCCGTCACAAGTGCCACTAATTCTTCGTCCTGGACAGTCTTTTTTTCGTCCGCCAATTGCACAAACCGATGATACACATCATCGATCTGGTCCCTCGATAATTCAAATTTCAATTCCTCCAGCCGATTCTTCAGCGCGTGCCGCCCGGAGTGTTTGCCGAGCACGATTTTATTCTTTGGAATTCCGACGGACTGCGGTGTCATAATTTCATAAGTCATCGGATTTTTCAGCACGCCATCCTGATGAATTCCTGCTTCGTGCGCAAAGGCATTTTCGCCCACGATCGCCTTGTTCGGCTGCACGCCGTTTCCGGTCACTTCTGCCAACAGTTGACTGGCAGGATAGATCTCTTCGGTCTTGATTTGTGTGTCCCTCGCAAACTGTTCTTGCCGGGTGCGAATCGCCATCACGATTTCTTCCAGAGATGCATTTCCCGCGCGCTCGCCAATGCCATTAATGGTGCATTCGATCTGTTGTGCCCCGTTCTGGATCGCAGTCAAGGAATTGGCAACTGCTACACCAAGATCGTTGTGACAATGGACGCTTAATTTTGCCTGATCAATATTTGGCACGTTTTCACGGATGCCTTTAATTAATTCACCAAATTCCCAGGGCGTGCTGTAGCCCACCGTATCCGGAACATTGACAACCGTGGCTCCGGCATCGATGACTTCGGTAAATACTTCGTACAGGAACTCTCTGTCACTCCTGGACGCATCCTCGGCGGAAAATTCCACATCGGCACAAAATTCTCTGGCATATTTTACAGCATTTACCGCATCGGTTTTGGCTTGTTCTCTGGACTTTTGCAATTTGTACTTCAGGTGAATATCCGAGGTCGCGATAAAGGTGTGAATTCTCGGTTTCTCCGCATATTGCAGCGCTTCCCACGCTCTGTCAATATCCTGCGTTTTTGTGCGACACAAGGCTGCCACTTTGCTTGTTTTCACTTGTTTCGCAATCTCGCGAACTGCGATAAAATCTCCGTCGGAGGCAATAGGAAAACCGGCTTCGATCACGTCCACGCGCAATCGTTCCAATTGTAAAGCCATTCGAATTTTTTCTTCCAGATTCATACTGTATCCCGGCGATTGTTCGCCGTCTCTTAACGTGGTATCGAAAATTTGTATTCGGTTTTCCATTGCTGCCTCCTCAGGCTGTGATTTATGTTCCTACTGATGATTGAGTCGTTTTAATCATTGCGTTGCGTCGTGTGTTTTTTGGCTCCGGGAGCCATAGTCGCAGTGAACTGTTATAGCTGCATAGCTGCTTCTTTGTGTGTAGCATAATGATTGCCTTTCGCTGAAATTTTGTTTTTGGTTAGATAATACGAGAAACTATCGATCAGGGCCTGCCAGCTGGCCTCGATGATATTCTCTGACACTCCTACCGTTCCCCACGAGTTACCGTTGCTGCTGGAGTCCACCAGCACCCGGACTTTCGCGCCAGTTCCGTCCTTTTCATTCAAAACCCGGACTTTATAATCCGTGAGGTACATCTTGTTTATCTGTGGATAAAATTTGTGTAACGCCTTCCGCAACGCCCGATCCAGCGCGTGGACTGGGCCGTTGCCCTCGGCAGCGGTGTGTTCGGTGACGCCGTTGACCTTCAATCGAATCGACACTTCCGATCTGGTGGCGCCGAATCTGTTTTTCTCGGTCATCACCCGGAATCCCTCCAGACTAAAAACGTCCTCCCATTCGCCGGTGATTTTCCGAACCAGCAACTCGAAAGAGGCTTCTGCAGCTTCAAACTGGTAGCCGTCGTTTTCCAGTTCTTTGAGCCGATTCACAATCTCAGGCACTTTTTGAGAATAATTCGCCAGCGAGATGTCTAACTCATCTGCCTTGAATTGGACATTGCTCTTGCCAGAGAGGTCAGAGACGAGTACCCGCCTCTGATTCCCCAGCGTCTTCGGATCAATGTGCTCGTACGTCCGTTCGTCTTTCATTACCGCGCTCACGTGCACTCCCCCCTTGTGTGCAAAAGCGCTGCGACCGACGTACGGCAAATTGTCCTGATGAGTTAAGTTTGCCATCTCGCTGACAAAGTGTGACAGCGCAGTCAATTGCGCTAAATTTTGCTCCGGGACGCATTTATAATGTTGTTTGACCTGCAAATTCGGAATGATCGAGCAGAGATTGGCGTTGCCGCACCGCTCGCCGTACCCGTTGACAGTACCCTGAACGTGCTTCGCCCCCGCGGCAACAGCGGCCAGAGAATTCGCCACTGCCAGCTCAGAATCATTGTGCGCGTGAATACCGAGTTTTGTCGTGGTTTGGGATTTCACCTTCCGGACAATTTCGCTGAGTTCACCGGTCAGCGTCCCGCCATTGGTATCGCACAACACCAGCACATCAGCGCCGGCAGACTCCGCGGTTTTCAGGGTTTGAACGGCGTATTCCGGATCATCCTTGTAGCCGTCGAAAAAATGCTCGGCGTCGTAGATGACTTCCTTGCCGTGCTGTTTCAGAAACTGCACGGAATTCCTGATTAAATTCAGATTTTCCTCTGGTGTAATCTTGAGCGCGCGTTCGACGTGCAGCATCCATGTCTTTCCAAAGATGCTCACCACGGGCGTTTCTGCATCGACCAGCGCTTGCAGGTTGGCGTCATCCTCCGGACTGTGCCCTGTACGCTGAGTGCTGCCGAACGCCACGATCTTTGCGTGCTGAAAAGACTGCTTCTTCGCAAGATTGAAAAACTCCATATCCTTGGGATTAGAGCCCGGCCAGCCGCCTTCGATATAATCGATGCCAAAAGCGTCCAGTCGTTTGGCGATCCGCAGTTTGTCGTCAGCGGAAAAGGCGACTTTTTCGCCCTGCGTCCCGTCCCGCAATGTGGTGTCGAACACGTCTATTTTGGTTACACCCATGGTGTGATTTACTCCTCTGAGTTGATCCACTGCATCATACCGCGCAGTTTCTTGCCGACCTTCTCAATCTGCAGTTCGTCGTGCGCTTTCCGGGATGCATTCAAGACCGGACGACCTGCTTTATTCTCCAGAATCCAGTCCCTGGCAAACGCGCCGTTTTGAACGTCTTCCAATAATTTCTTCATCCGCTGTTTCGTGCCATCATCGATGACAACCGGGCCGCGGGTCATTCCGCCGTATTCTGCGGTATCGCTGACGGAATAATACATTCCGGCGATGCCACCTTCGTAGAAGAGATCCACAATCAGTTTGAGTTCATGAAGACATTCGAAATAGGCGATTTCCGGCTGATATCCGGCGGTGGTGAGAGTTTCAAAACCTGCTTTAATCAGTTCGGTTACACCGCCGCACAAGACAGCCTGCTCGCCGAACAGATCTGTTTCGGTCTCTTCCTTAAACGTAGTTTCGATGACGCCGGCTCGGGTCCCACCAATGCCTTTGGCGTAGGCAAGCCCAATATTTTCAGCATTGCCGCTAAAATCCTGATAGACAGCCAGGAGACAGGGAGTCCCGCCGCCTTCTGTATAAACTCTACGAACAAGATGTCCCGGACTTTTCGGCGCCACCATAAAGACGTCTACGTTTTCTGGTGGTTGAATCTGGTTATAATGGACGTTGAATCCGTGCGCGAATGCCAGCGCGTTACCTTCTTTGAGATTTGGCAAGATGTCTTTTTCGTACGCTTCCACCTGATTCTGATCCGGAAGCAAGACCATCACCACATCGCCCTGTTTTGAGGCTTCTGCGGTTGTCGCAACTTTTAATCCCGCTTTTTCTGCTTTCGCCCAGGAGGAACTTTCCTTCCTCAAACCGACAACCACATTCACACCGCTCTCTTTCAAATTCAAAGCGTGGGCGTGTCCTTGACTGCCGTATCCGAGCACCGCTACCGTTTTTCCCTGCAATAGATTGAGGTCGGCGTCATCTTCATAATATGTCTTCATTAATCTGCGTCTCCTGTACTGTCGTTATTCGTATCGATTTGATTTCTCTGTATAATTTTTCTCAGGTTTCGCCCTGATATTCGCGCCTCAACGCGACGGTTCCGGTTCTGGCGACTTCGATAATTCCGAACTGCCGGAGCATTCCCAGCGCTGCAGTTACTTTATCCTCGCTGCCGGTCACCTCGATGGTCATACTTTCCGGACTGATATCGATAATCTTGGCGCGAAAGACATTCACAATCTGCATAATTTCCGAGCGTATGGAATGCGATGAAGTCACCTTGATCAGCGCCAATTCGCGCTCAACGTACGGCTCGTAGGTCAAATCGTGGACTTTCAGCACATCCACGACTTTGTGCAGCTGCTTGGTGATCTGCTCGATGATCTGTTCGTCACCGTGAGTCGTGATAGTGATTCGCGCCAAACCGGGTTCTTGTCCCTGCCCAAAACTGATGCTGTCGATGTCAAAGCCGCGTCCGCTGAAGAGTCCAACGATGCGGGACAAGGCGTTGAAACTGTGTTTCACCAACACCGATATAGTGTGTTTTTGATCTATAGTTACAGAACTCGTCGTCATTCAATCGCTCCGATCAGTCGCTTTCAACCATTTCGTACAAAGCCGCGCCGGCCGGTACCATGGGATAGCAATTTTCTTCCTCCACCACGTGGAAATCCATCACTACCGGCCCATCGTTGACCGCCATCGCTTTCTCCAATACTTCATCCATTTCCTTTGGAGTGGTCGCCCGGAACGCAGTTGCTCCATAACTTTCGGCAAGTTTTACAAAATCCGGGTTGACGTCTTTCAGCACCGAATGTGAATACCGTTTCCCGTAGAACAGCTGCTGCCACTGGCGCACCATTCCAAGATAGCCGTTGTTCATCACGGCAATTTTCACAGGAATCTTATACGCCACCGCGGTCGCCAACTCAGGAATAGTCATCTGAAAACCACCGTCACCGGTGATGCAGAAAACGGTTCGATCCGGTTGCGCGAGAGCCGCTCCGTTTGCCGCTGGCATGCCGTAGCCCATAGTTCCGAGGCCACCAGAGGACAACATCGATCTGGGCTGATTAAAGGTGTAATGTTGCGCCAGCCACATCTGATGTTGACCGACATCTGCAACCATCAACGCTTCGCCGTTGGTCACTTCGGAAATCCGCTGCACCATATGCTGCGGCGTGATTTTGTCTTCCAGCTTTGGCGTACGCAGCGGATGCTCTTTTTTCCAGCGATTCAGGGTCTGCCACCAGTCGGACGTTTCTGGTGGATTCACCATTTTCGTCAGTTCCGGAAGCACTTGCTTGACATTCCCGACAATCGGCACCTCGACCTCCACATTCTTTGAGATACACGATGGATCGATATCGATATGGATTTTCCTCGATTTCTGTGAAAATCCGTCCAGCCTTCCGGTCACCCGGTCGTCAAACCTCGCGCCAACCGCCAACAACACATCACACTCCGTGATCGCCATATTTGCGTACCAGGTGCCGTGCATTCCGAGCATTCCCAGCGATTGCGGTTTGCCTTCCGGAAATCCGCCCAATCCCATCAGTGTGGTCGTCACCGGGAGATTGGCCTTTTCCGCTAGTTCGGTTAACTCCTCTGCCGCATCACCAAGGTTGACCCCGCCGCCGGCATAAATCAGCGGTTGTTTGGCGTTGTTCAACAATTCTGCAGCTTTCGCAATTTGACTGTGATGTCCGTGCGTGACTGGTCTGTATCCTGGAATCGCCACGTGTTTTTTGCCGCTGTAAACGGCTGATGTCTTCATCATATCTTTGGGCAAGTCGACAACAACCGGCCCAGGCCGACCGGTACTTGCGATATAAAACGCTTCCCTGATCACCGATTCCAATTCATTGACATCTTTGACCAGATAGCTGTGCTTGGTGATCGGTCGCGTGATGCCGATGATATCTGCTTCCTGAAATGCGTCGTTTCCGATCATACCCGATGGGACTTGCCCTGTGAACACCACTAAAGGCACGGAATCCATATTGGCAGTGGCGATTCCGGTAACTGTGTTGGTTCCGCCCGGCCCTGAAGTCACCAGCACGACGCCCGGTTTTCCGGTGGCACGGGCATATCCGTCGGCGGCGTGTGTGCCGCCCTGTTCGTGCCGCACCAGCACGTGTCGCAACTCCGGTGTTTTGTACAAAGCATCATAGACCCCAAGTACTGCTCCTCCGGGATAGCCGAAAATCGTGTCAACGCCGACATCAAGCAGCGTCTTTACAAAGATCTCGGCTCCGGTCAATGCTTCGCCGGCGTGAACTGCTTTCTGCCAGCTTTCCCTGGACTCGTCTGTCCTTTGACGATGTGGTAAAGTTGCAACTTCAGGCGTCATGCTGTACCTCCCCTGTATTCAAACGCGTCTCCGCGGTTGTTTCCTCGATTAAATTGTGGCTGGTCGAACTTTGACTGTAAAAACTGCACAGAGCTTTTGAATCTCTGGGAAGAATCATAATCACTGTTTTCCCAGAGATGTTCATGTCTGCGCAGTCTGAGCTGTTCGCGAGACTGATTTTGATTATTTTTTGCTATATCCATGTATCCTCCGGGCGCAAATAAATGCACCTCACCCAGAGGTCAATTCTCAAAGCAAAATATAAAACAGGAAATGTGGGAGAAGACGTCCCCCGGCGTTAGGAATTGACCTCTGAGCCTGTGTTAGTTCCTAATTCGTAGGCTAGAGATCATTCCTACGATAATAATTAGACCCAGAATTAGGCTGCTAATTCGCAGGTCAAATATCGAAATAATAATGGAAGTAGGAATGAAGGTTGAGAGGAGAAGCACACGGTCCCGGACGTTCAGATTCGGTCGAACAGCGACTGCTGCTGTGCCGTTGCCTGAGTCCACGATTTCGGTATTCGTTAATTTCATTTTGTGTGCTTTGTAGTGAGATTTGCTCCCCAATAAGTGCTGATAAACATATCGGTGCAGATTTTATATGTCAAGACATTATTTAAAATTTCAACAGTTGGTAAATTTTGTACCCGGCATAAATGTTTATAAAATTAACAAATTAGTGTAGACCAATTATTTTCATTGTCCCTAAACAATCGGGATTGATCGCAAAATAGAATCAATAAAAAGTAATTTCGAATAAAAAAACTCTTGATAACGTCAGATTATCGTTATATCATTTTCGTCATCAGAAATGAACAATAACAAAGAATTCAAAATGATACTAACTCACCACATCGCGGCAGCCAATTCTGGAATGATGATGCAGATGTGTATGATTATGGAGGAACCGCTATAGCTGTCCGGTGAGATACATACCATTCGATTTTGAATACAAAGGCTCACCAGACGGTGAGCCTTTTTTATTATACACAAAAAAGGGGGAGCAATGAGTAAACAGAACAATACACCACATTTCGAGACGCTGCAGTTGCACGCGGGTCAGGAACCTGATCCGGCCACGAAATCCAGGGCAGTGCCGATATATCAGACAACATCGTATACCTTCGATGATACTGACCACGCCGCCAGATTATTCGGTCTGGAGGAATTCGGAAATATTTATACTCGCATAATGAATCCAACGAACGATGTGTTCGAAAAACGGATGGCGGCGCTTGAAGGTGGAGTCGCGGCTGTGGCCACTGCGTCGGGTCAGGCTGCTCAATTTCTCGCCTTAACCACACTTATGCAACAAGGTGATAATATTGTATCATCGTCGTATCTGTACGGCGGGACCTACAATCAATTTAAGGTGACACTTCCACGGCTGGGAATTGATACTAAATTTGTCAACGGAAACGATCTGAATGAAGTCAAAAAGGCCATCGATGAAAACACGAAAGTAGTCTACGCAGAGAGTATCGGCAATCCTGGCTATAATGTCCCGGATTTTGAAGCGCTGGCACAAGTTGCTCACGACAATAATATTCCATTCCTCGTGGATAATACATTTGGCGGCGCAGGATATCTGGTGCGTCCAATTGAACACGGAGCAGATATCGTCGTGCAATCTGCCACTAAATGGATTGGCGGACACGGGACTTCCATCGGCGGCGTAATCGTGGATTCTGGCAAGTTCGATTGGGGCAATGGTAAATTTCCGTTTTTCACCGAACCGTCTCCGGGATATCACGGTTTAGTGTTTTGGGATGTATTCGGGCCAGACGGACCGTTTGGGAATATTGCATTTGCAGTGCGGGCCCGGGTTGAAGGTTTACGAGATCTGGGACCGGCACCTTCACCCTTTAATTCGTTTTTACACCTCCAGGGATTAGAAACACTCTCGCTCAGAATGCAGCGACACGTGGACAACGCGCTGGAACTTGCCCAATGGTTGGAACAGCATGAAAAAGTGGCTTGGGTCAATTATCCGGGACTGAAGAATCACCCAACTCACGATTTGGCGAAAAAATATCTCAGGAACGGTTTTGGCGCGGTTCTTTCGTTTGGAATCAAAGGTGGTGCTGAATCCGGGAAACAGTTTATTAACTCGGTAGAGCTTGCAAGTCATCTTGCCAACATCGGTGATGCTAAGACATTGGTGATTCATCCTGCGTCAACAACCCACCAGCAATTGACGGAAGAGGAACAGGCCTCCTCCGGAGTAACGCCTGATCTCGTTCGTGTGTCGGTAGGGATTGAGCATATCGATGATATCAAGGCGGACTTCGAACAAGCATTCGCAAAAGTGAAAAACTAAGAGGTGATCATGGCAGAGAATCCAAAAATCTGGCATTACGATCATCCGCTCCAACTGGAAAAAGGTGGCGAGTTGCCCGCATTGCAGCTCGCCTACCAAACCTGGGGAGAGTTCAACGAAGCGCGGGATAATGTTTTACTGGTAGTGCATGCTCTCACCGGTAATACTGATGTTTCCGAATGGTGGGGGCCGTTACTCGGGCCGGGGAAATCACTGGATACGGAAAATTATTTTGTGATCTGTATTAACAATCTCGGATCTCCATATGGATCTACCAGTCCACTGACTTTTAAAAAGAAAGGACTTGATCCCACCACTTTTCCAGAGATAACTATCAGAGATATTGTTCGTTCACAGAAGTTGCTGCTAGATCATTTAGGTGTGAAAAAACTGCAATCGGTCCTCGGTGGATCGCTGGGGGGAATGGTCTCTTTGGAATGGCCGCTATTGTATCCAGACGTAGTGGACACCTTCGTGACTATAGGGAGTACGGCAAAACATTCCGCCTGGTGCATCGGTATCAGCGATTTACAACGTGATGCCATTATGTCAGATCCGGCTTGGAATAACGGAAATTACGAAACCCAACCGGTCAACGGACTGTCCCTGGCCAGAAAAATTGCAATGGTATCCTACCGCAGCTCCCAGTCATTTGAGCAACGTTTTGGCAGAGAACTCAAAGATGAGCAGAATACGTATTTCCAGGTGGAAAGCTATTTGGATTACCAGGGAAAAAAACTGGTGAAACGCTTTGACGCTAACTGCTATATAGAGATGACTAAAATTATGGACACTCATAATATAGGTCGTGGAAGAAACAGTCATATCCAAGCATTGAAAAGACTCCATCAGCCCGGATTAGTTTTGAGCATTGATTCAGATATACTTTATCCACCAGAAGATCAGCGAGAGATTTTCTCCAACCTGCCAAATGGACAGTGGTACCAGATAAAATCTGTCCACGGCCACGATGGTTTTCTCATTGAGTCCGAGCAGGTGGAGGAAGCACTTAATAACTTTGCGGCAAAATGCTGGTCTGGTGACAGACCAGAATCGTGCGGATTGCAGCATAAATATGAGGAGTGTATAGAAGTCCCATGATTGTAATGAAATTTGGCGGTTCTTCAATTGACTCCGCCCGGGCGTTTAAAAACGTTGCCGAAATTATCGTGTCCAAACGGAAAAAATCACCGATAGTGGTGTTATCCGCATCAGGCAAAACGACCGATCGATTACTGGAAAGCATCGACTGTTCAATTAACGGGACACCAGAACTCGGCAAGCAACTTGTCAGAAAAATCCATAGCCACCATCAGGATATTGCAGCAGAGTTATCTCTAGAAAATGAGTGGAAACAGCAATTCGATCTGACCGCCCAAAAATATCACGACGAACTCATGGAATTGCTGACCGGCGCCGCGCTACTGCACGATATGAGTTCGCGGGCAATGGACCGCGTTTTGTCACACGGAGAAAAATACTCTACACTCCTGATGAGCTGCTATCTGAATTCTGTTGGAGTTCAGTCACGCTTAATGGATTCCAGAACTTTTATCAAAACCGATGATAAACACACCCGCGCCAGACCACTTTTTGCCAAATCAAACGCGCTGATCTCGCAGATTTTTTTGCCAGAAAAACTCAACGGTATGGTTCCAATAGTACAAGGGTTTGTCGGTTCAACTTTATCGAATGATATCAGCACGCTTGGTCGTGGTGGTTCCGATTATACCGCGAGCATTCTTGGAGCAGCATTGAAGGTCGATGATATCGAGATCTGGTCGGATGTTGACGGCATCCTGACAGCAGATCCTACCATTGTTGCCGAAGCAAAAATCGTGCAGCAGATGACTTTCAGAGAAGCAGCGGAACTGGCATATTTTGGAGCAAAAGTATTGCATCCGGATACTATCCTGCCCGCCATCGAAAACGGGATCCCAATTCACATTTATAACACCAAAAATCCTGATTCCAGCGGCAGCCTGATACAGGACGAATTGCTGGAGACAGAACATCATCCCGTGGTAAAATCCATTGCGTATAAAGAAAATATCAGCGTACTGAACATCCATTCCACGCGCATGTTTCAGGCGCACGATTTCCTGCGCAAGGTATTTGAAGTACTGGATCGTCACCAGATGATAGCCGATTTGGTCACAACCTCGGAGGTCAGCGTTTCCATCGCTTTTCACAAAAGCATCAATCACAAACCGGTGTTAGAAGATCTGCAAAAATTTTCGGTTGCAACGGTTGAAAACAGCAAGGTAATTGTTTGTCTGGTGGGCGAGCAGATGCAGAATTTTAAAGGCTTACCAGCAAAGATATTTCAGTCTCTTGATGACGTACACATCAATATGATTTCGCAGGGCGCCTCTGAAGTAAACCTCAGTTTTGTGATCAGTGAATCAGATATCGAACCGGTGGTGCGAACCCTTCACACCGCGTTTTTTGAGGGATAGGTTTCTCACGTGCTCATGAACATCATCGAAGATACAATATCGATACCATCTGGTCGTCTCTAAAATCTCTGGGAAAAATGATACCCTATATACTCGCTCCGGTATCAGTGGCCGGGGCTGCCGGCGCAGCTGTCGCGGTTTCTATGTGCCCGTAGACCCAACTAATAACTAACCCCGCAATGATAAATTCGACGAGATGATAAGCGGTGTCCAGCAATCGTGCGCCCAGCGGAAACTGGTAGGATCCGGATTCGATAAGCGCCGTTGGCAATGCCCATAATAATCCCATCCAGAGCCCGAAACGCAAACCTTGAGAGATCGGGTTACCGTTGCCCTTGTATCCTCTGGGATAAAGCGCCGCAAGGATAAACGCCATCACAAGATAACCGATGATGATCAGCAGCATCGAGAAATCCTCCGGGCCGCGCAAAACATTCGCAAATTGTTGTCCGTTATATCCTGAAACGATCACGCCATACCACAACATACTCAGGAGAAACATTACCACGAATGCCGAAATCCATGCCAATATTGTTTTCGTGAAGCTCATTGTAGCCTCCTTGTTACCAAATATTCAGTTTACGTCGTAGATCAGAAGAAAAGAACCGGTGGTTTGTGTGGCGATGTTAATAGCAATGACATAAACAAGCAAGATAATTCAATCAGCGGCCCCCACAAATTCTATGGACGTGAATCAGGGAATACTGTCGAATTCTCTCAGGATTTCAGGAGCAGGCTCTTTATCCAGAAGGCTGGTAATGATGATAGCCCCAGTCGAGAGAACGAATCCCGGGACAATTTCGTACATCTCGAACAGGCCGCCACTTAATTGCTTCCAGATAAGCACTGTTAATCCTCCAATGATGATACCGGCCAGCGCTCCGTTTTTGGTCATTCGTTTCCAAAACAGTGAGAGCAAGATGAGTGGACCGAAGGTGGCGCCAAATCCGCCCCAGGCGTATGCAACCAGACTCAGGACGCTACTGTTTGGATCCATGGCGATGAAGAAACCGATAAGGGCAACCAGAATAACGGAAGATCGCCCAATCCAAACCAGCTCTTTGTCACTGGCGTTTTTGCGAAAAATCACCTTGTAAAAATCTTCCGTAATCGCAGAGGAAGTCACCAGCAACTGTGAGTCTGCGGTGCTCATAATTGCCGCAAGAATCGCGGACAGCATCACACCGGCGATGAGTGGATGAAACACCGTGTTCACCAGAATCATAAAGACGGTTTCCGTGTCCGCGCCTTTGAGCGGTGTATCAAGAAAGACAATACCGATCATCCCAACGATGACCGAGCAGAACAGACTGACGACTACCCACACCATCGCAATTTTTCTGGCGTCCTTTATCTGGCCTGAGGACTTGATCGCCATAAATCGCGCCAGAATGTGTGGCTGCCCGAAATAACCTAAGCCCCACGCAAGCAATGAAATCACTGATATTACCGAAATTGTTGATCCATTCAACTCTTTGAACATATTGAGCAATTGCGGGTCGGTATTTTTTATTGACTGAATTGTGGTATTGAAACCGCCGTGCATTTCGATACTTAATAACGGTACGCTGATAATGGCGATGAACATGAGAGATCCCTGGAAAAAATCGGTCCAGCTGACCGCCATGAAACCACCCAAAAATGTATACGAAATAATCACAAACACTCCAATAGACAGTGCCCAGATATATGGCAAGCCAAAAACCGTATTGAAGAGTTTTGCCCCGGCGACAAAACCGGAGGATGTGTAGATAAGGAAAAATATCAGAATGAACAGTGCTGACACAATGCGCAAAATTTTCGAACGATCCTTGAAACGGCTCTCGAAATAATCCGGCAGTGTCAAAGAATCGCTGGAACGCTCCGTGTAATCACGCAGGCGCCGGGCAACGAATTTCCAATTAAAGTAGGTCCCGACTGCCAGACCGATCGCAATCCACATGGCGTTAAGACCTGCCACATAGGCAAAACCGGGAAGCCCAAGTAAAAGCCAGCCACTCATATCCGATGCCTGCGCACTGAGTGAAGTCACCCACTTGTTCAGTCCGCGTCCACCTAAGATGTAATCGGAGAGATTATTGGTTCGGCTGTAAAAGAACCAGCCGATCACCAGCATAAAAATGAGATACAGACCGAAAGTAATAACAATCGTTGGATTATAGTCAATCATCAGCCAATCTCCTTTTGTGAGATGTTTGCGGCCAAATAATGTAACTTGTGTGTTAAAAAAATTGAAATGCACCAATAATATAGGGTGAAATTATAACATTTGCACTGATGCTCTTGTGAAGGAGAATTACACCCGTAGACGACCCTCTCCAGAGGTCGTTAACGGGTGATTATTTAACAAGGGAAAAACCGCCATCGACCTCTCAAGAGGATCAATGGCGGCACTCACTTCCTCCAGAGATTCCGTTTCAGCTTCACCGGAGATTTCATCCGTCAAAAGCCGGATTACATCTCCGGCTAATCTGGTTAATGTTCGTCCCAAAACTACAGGGACTCGAATAGAATCCGGCAGCTGCCGGATGGAATATAATTCAAATAGCCCTACAAGAAGTGTAACGGATTGTAGGGCGAAAGGTTGGAGAAACAACCAAACCACCATCGACGCTACAAGCATTAAGAGCAGAGAGAACTCCCGCCGACGATCACTATCTATGTCGTTGGCGGTGTGATTATTACAAAGAGATAAAACCGTTATCGACCGGGAGATTGACCGACTAGTGTATGATCTCAACGACCGCACGGAGGAGGAAATTGGGATTGTGGAGGAGAGTGTGGGGTGAAATTGCTCGTTTACCATGAATTTTATTCTCATCCTTGACCATCGTGTTTCTTTTTCCCTGCACTTTTTTTTTAGAAAAAAAGTGCGAAAAAAATCCGGCTGGGTAATTCGTTTATAGAACCTTCTACACCGCACTGGCTATAAAACCAGAAACTCCCTCGCTCCACTCGGTCAAACCCCTGGTTCTATTACACGCCAGCACGGCAGAAGTTCTACTAAACGAATTACAAGGCCGAAAGAAACAAAGGATCTTCGGGTTGTTGAGTGTGGCTTCCCCTTTTAGTGTGCATGTGTTCCGCACAAGCATATCAAGATAAAAGGGGAAAATAAATAAGTTTCACCGGAGATTCCGTTGCACTGCATCTCCGGCTATACGGGTTTATGTTCGTCCCTAAACCACAGGGACTCAATTTGAATCCGGCAGCTGCCTGAAGGTTGGAGAAACAATCAATCCGCCGTCTGCGCAATAAGCATTAACAGCAGAGGGAGAGCAACCGCCAGTGGCGCTTCGAGCGACCACCGGCGGAGTTTTCATCCACTATTTCAACAGCACCATTTTTCGTGTGGCAGAATGGTTGTCATAACGCACCCGATACAAGTAGATTCCTGCGCTGGCTGACTCACCATTCGCGTTCGTTCCATCCCATTGGATTCGATAATTTCCCGCAGCCTCCCTACTGGAAACCAAGGTTTTTATCCTGTGGCCCTGGAGATCAAATACTGCAATTTGAACATCGCTGGAATGCGGTATACCATACTCGATGGTCGTGTTGGGATTAAATGGATTGGGATAATTCTGCTTCAGCTGAAACTTCTCTGGGAGATTCTGCGAAGGATTATCCGCGATACTGGTACTGCTCACAGTCTTGTGCAGAATAGCATCGTTGCCAACAACCCAAACGTTCTGAGCATCTGTGGCAGCCAATCCCTGATAGCCATCGAATTCGTAGAAATCAGCGCTGTGATCCTGTGTCCAGGTTGCGCCACCATCGGATGTATGAAATACTGCAGCGTGCGCGTGACTGGAAGTGGCATCTTCACTCAACCCGCAGGCATATCCGTTATTGGCATCGACAAACAGAATATCCGAGAGATAACTGGCATTTACGCTCTCGGTGGACCAGTTAGCTCCGCCATCGTTGGTATACATTATATCTCCGGTATGAGACGCAGCCCAACCGGTTTGTGCATCCAGAAAGGACATATCGGTAAAATAGTATTCTGTGGAAAGTTCTGTCCAGTTATCTCCACCGTCCGTTGTTTTGTATAACTCGTAATACGAGGAGGCATAACCAATTTGGTCAGTCACAAAATTGATATAGACGCCACTATAACTCGGAAGATCAATTGTTGTCTGCAAATTCCAGGTTTGGCCGCCATCAGTGGAGTGATACACGTCTCCGCCTCTGCCTGCAGCCCAGACATTGTTAGCGTCGGTGAATGACAGGGAATACAGAATGGGATAATCTTCATCAGCGGTTACCTGAGCAGTCCAGGTATTGCCGCCGTCATTGGTACCGAGAATCATGCCGTGATCGCCATCATAACTCCCCACAATCCAGCCGTTCTGGCTGTCAGCGAATCCAATTTTCCAGACGGCATTCCAATCACTGCCTGTTTCAGCAACGGACCAGTTTTCACCTCCGTCAGTCGTTTTCACCAGGATGCCCGAAAAATCTGAATTTTCTCCAACCGCATAGCCGATATTGTCATCGATGAAGCAGATATCATTCAGATTCCAGACAGGATCATCTCGATGGTCGCTCCAGGTTTGGCCGCCATCGGTCGTGGAATAGATGAAGCCGTCCAGCCCGACGAACACTCCGTCATTTGCGGAACCAAAATCAACGCCGAACAAACTGAGTTCTTGATCGATGGATTCATCCTGCCAGGATTGACCGCCATCGGTGGTGGAATATACTTTTCCTTCAGCTCCGACCACTACGCCGGTGTTTTCATCCTGAAAACAGAGATCCAGTAAGTCGGAGTATTGGCCGATGTCCATCGACGTCCATGTGGTTCCACCGTCTTCGGTTTTCACGGGATTTTCGCCACTTACTCCCCAGCCAACATCTGCGGAGAGAAACTGGACTACTCCAGGTCCGGTATATTGCGTAGTTTCGGTCCAGGTTTGTCCGCCATCAGTGGTGGAGAAAACCGAACCTTCACCGGTGACCCAACCGGTGTTTGCATCAATAAAATCCACATCATTGAATTCAAGATATTGGTCGGTGACAGACACGTAACTCCAGGATGCGCCACCGTCGCTGGTTGTGATTAACGCGTTGCTCGAGCCGCAAACCCAGCCATGCTGATCGTCCAAAAACTGGACATCATTGAAAATGTTGTAATGTACATCTGAAACATCGGTTGGCGTCTGTTCCGTCCAGGTTTGACCGCCGTCATCCGTTCGATAGATCACAGAATAATAATCCTCACCGTATTGACCGACAACCCATCCGGTGGATGCATCAAGAAAAAAGACACCGTTGAGAGTTATATCGGTTGGACTTTGCAGTTTTGTCCAAGAGCCTCCACCATCGGTGCTCTTCATAATTAAACCATAGGCACCGACAGCATACGCTGTTTGGGCGTCTGGCATCGAGACATCGCTGAGCGTGTTCCCCTGTGGTTTGGGAAACTGCCATTCCCAATGATCCGATGCAAATGCCGGATTCAGACTCACAAACAGAGCGAATCCCACCAAAAAAAATCGTGTGATTTTCGACATATCACCTCCCGTATTTGATCTTGTTATTCAGTCCAAAAAGAATACTCAAAACACGTGCTCAATTTTTTACTAACGAATTAATTCTTATAAGTGTCAAAATCGAATCACTTAAGATAGAAAATTTGAGGTAAATTTAAATGAGAAAGATCACCAAATTTGTCATGTATAACTGCTTCCATAGACCAGGGGTCGTTTACGGTGGATTTGAAATATACTCATGCAAAACCATCATCTACGCTGAGAGCGATAAATGGCGGCACTCACTTTCACCGGAGATTCCATCCAAACACCGGATTACATCTCCGGCTATTCGGGTTACCGTCCGTCTCTCAACAACAGGGACTCGAATAGAATCCGGCAACCGCCGGATGGATTATAATTCCAATAGCCCTACAAGGAACGCAGTGGATTGTAGGGTGGAAGATTGGAAAGCCGCAAATTTTCCACTGGCATTCCCCGTCCATTCTCCTCAATTTAATAGTCGTTTCATCACCGTTTAATCGTGTGTAAATCATTATCGGGAAATTGACTTATGGCTCCTCCGGAGAAGTTGCAGGATCTTGTCGATCGCTTTCACCGCAATCACAATGCTTATCGCTCCAGTGAATACAACGAGACGCAGGTGCGCCGCGAGTTTATCGATCCGTTGTTCAAGTTGCTCGGCTGGGATGTGGACAACGAGCAGGGCTATGCGGAGGCGTATAAGGATGTGGTTCACGAGGATGCTATCAAGATTGGCGGGGCGACCAAGGCGCCGGATTATTCCTTCCGGATCGGCGGCAGTCGCAAGTTCTTTGTGGAGGCAAAGAAGCCATCCGTGGATATCAAGCACGATATTCATCCTGCATACCAGTTGCGTCGCTATGCGTGGTCGGCAAAACTGCCGTTGAGTATCCTGACGGACTTCGAAGAGTTTTCGGTCTACGACTGCAATAACCGTCCGGTGAAAAACGACAAGGCATCCACCGGACGCATCAAGTACATCAGGTACGACGAGTATCTGGATCGCTGGGATGAACTGGCTGAGACTTTCTCCAGAGATGCCATCCTGAAGGGCGCGTTTGATCGGTATGCGACATCCACCAAAAAGAAGCGCGGCACGGCAGAGGTGGACGACGCCTTCCTGCAGGATATCGAGGGCTGGCGCGATCTGCTGGCGCGGAATATCGCGTTGCGGAACGAGAATCTCTCCCAGCGGGAACTCAACTTTGCCGTCCAGCGCACCATCGACCGAATCATCTTTCTGCGCATCTGCGAGGATCGCGGCATCGAAAATTACGGCCAACTCCGCGGACTGCTGAACGGCTCTCACATCTATGGGAGATTATTGAATCTGTATTACCGGGCAGACGAAAAGTACAACTCCGGGCTGTTTCATTTTGAGGATGAGGGTGGTCGAGCTGATTCAGCGGACGAACTGACGCCGCATCTTGAAATCGACGACAAGGCGCTTAAAGCCATCATTGGCAATCTCTATTATCCGGATAGTCCGTACGAGTTTTCGGTGCTCCCGGCGGATATCCTGGGGCAGGTGTACGAACAGTTTCTTGGAAAAGTCATCCGGTTGACGCCGGGACACCGCGCCAAGGTCGAGGAGAAACCGGAAGTCCGCAAGGCCGGCGGTGTGCACTATACGCCAACCTATATCGTGAATTATATCGTCGAGCAGACGGTTGGAGAATTGTTGGAGAAGAGCACACCAAAGAAGGCCTCCGGATTGCGGATTCTCGATCCGGCGTGCGGTTCGGGCTCCTTCCTGATCGGCGCGTATCAATATCTGCTGGACTGGCACCGGGACTGGTATGTGGATCACGGCCCGGAAAAACATACGGATGTCCTGTATCAGGGGCAGGCGGGCGATTGGCGGCTGACCACCGCGGAAAAGAAGCACATCCTGCTGAATAATATTTACGGCGTGGATATCGACGCACAGGCGGTAGAGGTAACCAAACTGTCGCTCTTGCTCAAGGTGCTGGAAGCCGAGAACAGCGAAACATTGGGCAAGAATTTGAATCTGTTTCGTCAGCGGGCGCTCCCATCGCTGGACAATAACATCAAGTGCGGCAATTCGCTGATCGCTCCGGATTTTTACGACGGGCAGCAACTGGGCCTGATGGATGAGGAGGAACTCTACCGGATCAATGTGTTTGACTGGACGAGCGAGTTTTCCAGCGTGACGGAAAACGGCGGCTTCGACGCGGTGATTGGGAATCCGCCGTATGTGCGGCAGGAGATGCTCAGCGAATTCAAGGAGTATTTCAAGAGTCATTATCAGGTCTATCACGGCTACGCCGACCTCTATTCCTATTTCATCGAACAGGGGCTTGCGCTGCTGCAGGACAACGGGCTGTTCGGCTATATCGTCGCCAACAAGTGGATGCGCGCCAATTACGGAGAGCCGTTGCGGAAATTCCTGCAGGATTATGCCATTCAGGAGATCATCGATTTTGGCGATCTGCCGGTCTTCGAACACGCCTCAACTTATCCGTGCATTCTTCTGATTTCCAAAGATGGCGCTGACACCCGATTCGATGGCGTGAATGTGGATGACCTCTCGTTTTCTTCGCTACCGAAATACGTGGAACAGAACAAATTCCCCGTTCAGCAGGATAAACTGCTCGCGGGCGGCTGGACGCTCATCGATACCAAATCGCAGGATCTGCTGGAAAAACTCCAGCATACCGGAATTCCGCTGGGTAAGTACGTCAATAAGGAAATTTATTATGGGATTAAAACAGGATTAAACGCGGCGTTCGTGATTTCTCAAGAGGAACGGGATCAACTTGTCAGTCAGGATGCAAACTCGGCAGAGATAATCAAACCTTTTCTCGCCGGTCGGGACATCAAGCGCTACGAGCCACCGCAGGCAAAGCATCATCTGATTTTGTTTCCCAAAGGATGGACAAATCAACATTGTCCCAATAATGTCAACCAATGGAAATGGCTGCAGGAACAATATCCTGCAATCGCGGCTCATCTGAAACCGTTCGAAGAGCGAGCGAAAAAGCGCTACGATCAGGGCGAGTATTGGTGGGAGTTGCGGGCGTGTGAATACTATGATGCTTTTGAGAAACCTAAAATGCTCCTGCCCGATATCTCGTTACGCGGGAATTTTACCCTCGACGGGGAAGGAAAGTACTATTGCGTTAATACTGCGTATATAATGTCCAATAGTGAGAAATACCTGCTCGGTATTTTGAATTCAAAATTAATCACGTTTTTCTACAGTAACTATGCCGCCTCCTATCGCGGCGGGTATCTCAGATTTATCTATCAGTATTTGATCGACTTACCGATTGTCCAGTTTGAAAAATCTTCTCAAGAGTACACTTTGCTGGAAAACCTTGCCAGTCAAATGCTTGAATTACACAGTCGGCTCCGGGATGCCGCCACGGATCAGGAGCGCACCGTCCTCCTGCGCCGCATCACCGCCACCGACCGGGAGATTGACCGGCTGGTGTATGATCTCTACGATCTCACGGAGGATGAGGTGAGGATTGTGGAGGAGAGTGTGGGGTGATAATAGTGTGAATCCGTAATTTCTGCTGAAGATCCCGTCTCAGCTTCACCGGAGATTCCGTTGCACTCCATCTCCGGCTATACGAGCTAAAATTCGTCCCTAAACAGCAGGGACTCGAAAGGTAGAATCCCGCCGTGGCGGGATGGAAAATAATTCGAATAGCCCTACAAGAAGTGTAACGGATTGTAGGGTGAAATCTGTGATATCCCCTGAGTGCCACCAGAGACTCCTTCCGGAGGATTGTAGGGTGAGAGTGTTGTAGAGAAATACTGTACCACCATCGACGCTTGAAGCGGTCAATGGCGGCTTCAACTTCCACCGGAGATTCCACTCCGTTGCATCTCCGGCTAATTGAGTTACCGTCCGTCCCTAAACTACAGGGACTCGAATTAATAGAATCTCCGATGTATCGGAGATGGACAAGAAACCGAGTAGCCCTACATACAGTGAAACGGAATGTAGGGCGAAATCTTGGAAAAACAACCAAACCGCCATCGACCTCTCAAGAGGATCAACAACGACTTTTCTCAACTCCCATCCCTTAACCGTCGACAGGTTTGGATATCAAACGAGACCCGTCCAATTTTTTGTGAAGATTGATCGATAAAAGTTTTGATAAATTCGACAAATTGGTAAACGTCATTGAAATTGGAGACGATTCCCATAGAAACCCGAATCGCTCCGGCGCTTTTGCCGTCGTGGTGTTCCAGGATGGAGAGAAAGTAGGGATAATCCATGCGTTTGCCATCGGCAAAGCCTGCGTTCATTTCCGCTTCGGTAAGTCCCTCGGCGATTTCGTTGACACCGGGGTTACAGAAGCAGCCGGTTCGCAGTGAAATATTCCGAGCGTTGGCCAACTCTTCCACCCGCCGAAAATCAATCAATGTGCCGTCAGGATCATACAAATTGAATGACACTGTGCCACCACGTGCTTCCGTGGACACTGGTCCGTAAATCCGCACCAGTGGTTTTTCGTTGGAATGCCGGAGCGATACCAGTTGGTCAAGGACCCAGCCGGTCAGACAGTGCACGCGTTCGTGGATCGCTTCTGTTCCAATCTCTTGCAGGTAATTGAGACCAGTCTCGACAGCCGGAATGCTTAAATAATTCACCGTCCCATCCTCAAAACCCGCTTCGTCATCTGCCAGATGGTAATCCATCGCCTGAACAGAGGCCAGCGCAATCGTACCTCCGGCAAACCACGGACGGCGTAACTTCTTCAGCGTCGATTTTCGGGCGACCAGGCAGCCGATTCCAGTGGGATAACCAAACATCTTGTAAAATGAGAGCGCCACAAAATCCGGTTTCCATCGGGATAAATCCAACGTATTCGTTGGAACAAAAGCCGCGGCATCCAACAGGACATCACAACCCGCAGAGTGCGCCCGCTCAATCCATTCCAGAGAATGCTGAACACCGGTAAAATTAGACTGGGCAGGATACGCAAAGAGATATGGCGAACCGGCAGAGCAATCCTGCAACGTCTCTGATAATACCGTGTCATCAATGCGAAGATCCGGCATTGTCACCGGAACGTATTTCACTCGCGCACCACAATCTCTGGCGAATTCACGGATACCATTGACGGAGTTGTGATTATCGAATGTCAGGATAAACTGACTTTCGGATTGAAACGGATAGGCTTCGCCGACCAGTTTGAGCGCACCACTGGCATTCTGCGTGAAAATTGCCGTGTATTCTTCCGGAGAAGCGTTGAAATATTGCAACACCGTATTGCGCGCACGCTCCACCGCGTCAGTCATTTGCAGGGAAGTTGGATTGTTCGAGTGTGGATTGCCAAACACGTGGTTATTGAGAAATTCCATATGCGTTTGCAGTTGAGACTCTGCATAGAGGCTGCCACCGGTGTAATCCAGGTAAATGTGTTCCAGAGCATCCAGGCGCCTGTATTCGGTCTCACGGAGCGCGTCTAACCGGGAAGTATTTTTATACTCCGGATAGGAGAGCAGAAACTTGTTTAATGCATCTGTCAAATCTCGTTCTTTCACTTTCACCTTTGCAACAGCATCGGGAAATAATAATTCGGTACAGATAGTTCAGCAAAAATAATTCCAGAGATATCAGAGGCGTTCAGGAATTATAAATTCCTGATGACCAACCTGTGAAGCGGGTACAAATTATCTAAATCCGGTTTGGAAAACCAATATTATGCCAGTTTGGGGAAAATACTTACTGCTTGTGCGGATTAATCCCGTGGACAATCATCCAGTGATGCATTTGATGGTGCATCCCGTATGCCATCAATCCAATATACCCAAGCCCTCTAATTTTGTTGACTTCCGCAGGGTTTTTTGAAGTAACAACGAGTTCGTATTGGTCATTCTTCGGTTTCACATCCATTGTCCACCCGGTTTCCTTCTTTAACATGGGTGGATGAGCGGCGAGCACTCTTTTCAAAGATTGTTGTGCGGCAGGAGTATTTCCCTTCACGACAATATCCACGCCATTGGGGATTGGATTCTGCGAAAGGACATCCACGTGCAGCGTAAAATTGTTCATATCGATGAGATGTTGGCGCAGTGCCTCCAGATCCACTTTGGACCAATCCGTTGTAGAATCGGCTTCCAGCGCACGGATAGCCTCCTGGATTGTGCCGAAAGCATCGTTGCCGGGCTCCGTGAGCGGAGTACTCACTAATGTCCCATGCATCCCTGAATGCATCATTTTTTGGTGTTGAGTCTGTGCCGTGAGACTGATTGGTAGTATAAACGACAAAGCAATGATGGTAAATTGTTTCAGATGAAGAGTATTGTTCATATTCAGCTCCTGATCTTTGAAGGTTCAGAAGATTTATTTAAACATTTAAAATTATGCATCAGGATGGAAAGAGTTGACCGGTTTTTGACTTAACAGAACTTATTATTGCCCGATCAATGGCTTTTTTGGCGTGAGGAGAGCGCCACATCCTTGGATCAAAGCGCATAACTGGTGGAAATATAGAGACTTCTCTGGAAAAATACTTTTATCCTTGATGATTCATGAATTTTTTACTTGTGGTCATTAGAGAAATATCACAGTGTAGGTTTGCTGGGAGTTTGCCACTCTTCGACAAGCTCAGAGTGACTCGTTCAGGCGTCATCCTGAGCTTGTCGAAGGATAAAAACCGAAAAAAGTTCGCATCACTTCGGAATAATGAATTTATCACGTGAAATATCCTGAAAATTTTTAAATTCATGAATCAATCAGATTAAATAAACCCGGCCCGAATCGATCGTGCCTGTAACTCGACACGTTGTTTAATGCCCTTTAACATTCCCCGCTCCATAATGAATTGTGCCGGCTCAACTACACCGCGCCACATAAAAAAGTTCGGGATGGTAAACTTGTACTCGCTCCGGCTCCGGATGAGAAGACGGGTGATATTGTTTTCGACTGGATATAGTGCAAAAATCCAACAGCCCCGATATCCATTACTGGCGGCTATGGCGTCCGTCGTCAGCACCAGCGCTTCATTTGGAAGAATCTGATAGACCAAAAAGTAGGGATAACCCTCCGGTCCCAGCCGGATGGTGTCACCGGTCTCTAATTGTTGATATTCAGGCAGAATCGCGTCGGCATTGTGAATATCGCAACCAAAAAGGTTTTCCAGACTCTCGTAACTGTAGAGACCGCCACGGCCTTGCCCCATTTGTACCAGCCACGGCCACACTTCTTCCGGGTTAGCAAATATGGTTATAGCACGGGTACTCATAAAATCCGGACGCGGGACGAGTTCATCGCCGGGAAGCATTGTCCGAATTTCTCTAGATGTCGCGCCCCACTGGGCTTGCCACGGCCGGATCGCCAGTGGATAGACGATAAGCAGCACAATGACAATAAACAGGACCGTTTTGAGAATACGCTTTATTGTTTTCCACATGATTTTTCTCTTTTCTGGCCAATTCAGGTTAGGTACAAATATAAGGGGAGTCGCAGAGTAACAGGGGAATAATCAGAATTTATATCCCATTTGTACATAGTACACGTTTTGCCATGCACTTTTTCCAAGGAAATTTTTATCGCCCCGGCTCAGAATAAATTGCAGAGGTCCGACAGGAGACAGGAATTTAACGCCCACACCATACCCTCGCAAGTTATGCAGATGATATTGGACGCCGTCTTTGGTGTAGTAGAAGTTAAAGGCTGTGTTTGCCATAATCTTGAAAAAAATATCTCGTTTAAATTGGTAACGATAATCCAAACGCACAATGGCGACATCCGTGCCGTAAATTTGATCATATTGAGCGCCGACGAATGAATCAGGTCCGCCCTGACGGAAAAATTTATAGATGGGCAACTTCGGTGAACTATAACCGTAGAAGCCGTGAAATCTCAAGGTGTGTTTTTGAGATATTGTTTCGTATTGATCAAACGATGCTGAAATTTTTTTGTAATCCACATCGGACTGTAACTCCGGCGCACTGTTTTCATACGCACCGTTTAGCACCAGCCCTTTGCGCGGCAAAAGGACATTGTCAAGATTATCTACATTTAACCGAAGGAATACTTTGCGAAGCTGGTCATTGCGGGAGGAAAAGATCGGTTGATCTGCATACGCAATATTAGGTTTGAGCATCATCTGTTCAAACTGATATTCTACCTGGGTATTCCACGATTTACCAATAAGGAAACCTATACCAGCACCAAGTGCCAGGGATCGATCTTTGTAATTTGCAATTTTATCTCCGTGATCATTATAGATATTGAGCGGAATATCCTCGTAATCAAGATGTCCAAATGGATAAATCGGCAGATCCAGTGTACGCGATGGATACAGCAGATTGAGCCGGAAACGCGTAAGCCCGGCAAATTGTAATTCGTGTTCTATGCGGAGTCCTGGCACCAGCACATTGGTCGCCTGGATACTGACTGCAGCAACCAACTGATGTAAATCATCGTAACGTAGGCCAACGCGCAGACGCCGCAACGGCAATTCCCTGATGGTAAAGGTAATTTCCACCTGATTTTCACTGATGGGCGTTATATCGTACAGAATACTCTCAAAGTAACCCAGTCCATAGACTTCCATAATCCGGTCATTGAGATAATCAATATTCAGTTTATCCAGTGGGTGCACGTCGAGTAACCGGTAGATAAACGAAAACGGCAGTGCCTTATTCCCTGCGATATTCACCCCGTGAATCACGGGTTTTTTTTGTTCTTTGACCCGCACCAGAATCCGGACATATTCATCGGAGGTGGGAACAACCTCATAAGTAATATCGGCGTAATCTCCGCTGGTTTTCATCCGGGTAATGCGACGATTCAGCTCCCCGGGATCAAATCGTTCGCCAACTTTCAGGTTGAGCTGTTGATAAATTCTGGAGAACGGAATAGTCGTGTAGCCTATAATTTGCACCCCGTGAATTCGCATATCTTTGGGCAGATTTGCAATATTTTCATCGCTCTCAAAACTCTTGGCATTTAGAGAATCCTGCAAGGCAACCAGTTGTGGCAAGACCTGATGTGCCGCCCGATTTCCCCGTTTGATAATCACCCGGATTTTCGCGTTATCGAAGTCAGCTAGAGTAAAGCCGTCCATATTTGGGCGAACACTCACATCAACTTTGGAGCGGTTTTCTTTCCAACGCTCCATTCCCACCATGGAAATTGATTGCTCCAGTACGTGGAGTGCCGTATTCAACTCCTCACGATCGCGCGTCGGATGGCCGACATCTGAAGCAATAATTATATCCGCACCCATATTTTGAACCACATCCACCGGCAAATTATTAATAATTCCTCCATCCACCAGCAACGAGTCACCATACTCCACCGGGCTGAAAATTGTAGGAATGGACATGGTAGAACGCATCGCTTTTGCCAGTGATCCTTTTTGCAGGACGACCATATTCCCGGTAACAAGATCCGCCGCAACGCAGCGAAACGGAATTGGCAGCTCATCAAAATTCCCGATATGTTCGTAAGGAAAGGTGAGACTGGAGAACAGGAGTGAAATTTTTTGTCCAAAGATCAGTCCGCTGGGCGCCGTTGGTTTTAGACCATCAAAGCCAAATTCCAGTTGATATCTTCCGGTTTCCTTTTTCTGGAAATAGGGTAATATTTCCCGAGGCGGTTTATCGGTAAATATCTCCTGCCAATCCTTGCGATAGGCCAGGCTTTCCAACTCCAAACCATTATATCCGATGGAATAGAGTGCACCGACAATTCCACCCATACTGGTACCGGCAATATAATCCACTGGGATATGAAGTGAATCTAACATCTTGAGCAACCCGACATGCGCAAATCCCTTTGCGCCGCCTCCGGAAAGCACCACCCCAATTTTGGGACGACCGGACGTTTCTGCAAAGGCTGAAACAGCAAACAGAAAAACAAAGAAGATTGTGATTTTCAGCGTCGTGCTCATTCTGCGTCGATTTTGAAAGTCCATTGTCCGGTTCGCTTACGATTTAACTCTAAAGGAAAATTCTTAGAAATCGGCCCGATCAATTAAAGTTGATTGAACAATTTAAATATACAGTGCGATATAGTATACGCAAAGAGTATGGAGAACTTTTATAGAATCTTAACAGGGAAATTCATGATTTTTTTAAGTCTTTGTTTGAAGATTGCCAAATAAGGGAGTGCTTGCTTTTTCGGTGTTCTATCCTTCGACAAGTCGTTCGACCCGGCTCACGACGGGCTCAGGATGACACCTCAAGGAGTCACTCTGAGCCTGTCGAAGAGTGTCAGCCGTCCAGCTTTGTAGAGTCTCCAAAGCATAATGACTGAGAAATTCATGAATTATCCAGGTTAACAGGAAAATGAATCATTCTGAATGAATTATAAGACAAACACATGAGAGAATATGAACTTCAAACCGAACTGGGTCAAATTTGAAGTAAAACTATCCGATAATCTCGCGATAAATCCGGTCTACCTGTTGTGCGAGATCTTCCCGGGTGCTGTTGTTTTCAATAACGTAGTCAGCCAACTCCATCTTCTCTTCTTCAGGCATCTGCAGGTCAATTCGGCGCAGGATTTCCTCGCGGCTCAGGTTGCCACGTTTCAGTGCACGTTCTAATCGCAGTTTCAATCGGGTATAGACCAATATTGTGTAATCACATCGTAAATGCATATCGGCTTCAAACAAGAGCGGCGCGTCCACCACATACAACTCCACATCGCCCCGCTGGCGGATCTCTTCAACTTTTGCCTCATTGGCCTGAATCACGAAGGGATGCACAATTTCATTCAGCATCTCCTGATTCGCCTGGTTGGAAAACCCAATCCGCGCCAGTTTGGATTTCACAATCTGTCCGCTGGAGTCCACAATATCGTCCATGAACTCATCGATTAATTCCTGCTGCAAATCCGGATGAGTCTCAATGAGTTCCTTGGCGATCTTATCCGCGTCAAAGATGTACGCACCTTTTTCCTCCAGCATTCTGGAGACAGTGCTTTTACCGCTTCCAATACCACCTGTTACCCCGATGATATACATGGCTCAATTTTTCCTGATGGTTTTCTGTTTATTCCAAAGATGTTGTGAGCGTGACCCGGTTCCCGGAAATTGTTTACGACGGTTCAACAATCGCTTTGACGTCTTCCCAAACCGATTGAATATCCTGCGCTCCGTTTACCTCGTTTAGCAGTCCTTTATTTCTGTAATACTCTAGCAGCGGCTGGGTTTGTTCTCTGAAAATTTCCAACCGGTTTTTGATGGTTTCAGGCTGGTCATCATCCCGTTGAACTAATTTACCCCCGCATTTGTCGCAGACGCCAGAATTTTCCGGTGGATTATTCAGTAAATTATAAATGGCGCCACAATTTTTACACACGCGCCGGCTGGTTAGGCGTTTGACAATTACTTCATCTTCAACCCGTAATGCGATAACATAATCCAAGTGCATATCCAAATTATCGAGGATGGTATCCAACCCTTCCGCCTGGGGAATGGTTCGCGGAAATCCATCCAAAATAAATCCGTCTTCGCATTTATCACTGCCTAACGTTTCCGCAATCAGATCTAACATCACATTATCCGGTACTAACTCACCTTTATCGAGATATTTTTTCGCTTCTTTGCCGAGATCGGTGCCATGAGACACCGCGTCACGTAAAATGTCACCGGTGGAAATTTGCGGAATTTGATATCGTGCAGATAATTTTTTTGCCTGGGTTCCTTTCCCGCCGCCGGGTGGTCCAATCAACATGAATCGCATCCTCTCTTCTCCTGTCGTCTCTAATTACTCTCAGGTCACTCAGGTAATCATAATGCCTGCGATAGTAGCAGTCATCCACGAGGCTAAAGCGCCGCCAAACATGGCCCGCAATCCGATTTTCGCCAGGTCTGACCGGCGGTTCGGCGCAATCGCGGCAATTCCACCAATCTGAATTCCGATGGATGAAAAATTCGCAAAACCACAGAGCGCATACGTTGCAATGGTTTGAGCTCTGGCATCCAAGGCATGCGCACTAATTTGTTTTCCCAGCGATGCATATGCCACAAATTCGTTGAGTGAAAGTTTGATGCCCAACAAATTGCCAACGTCATCAGCATATTGCCAACTGACACCCATAATCCACGCCACCGGGCGCAAAATCGTCCCGAATAGGGTTTTTAAGCTCCCGGGGAATATCCCTGTATATTCTCCAACATTTGGCGAAAAACCGACACTGGAATATTTAATATACGTCCCGTGGAGAAGATTACCATCAATAAGCGCATCCGCCCAGTTTAATATGATATCGACCAAACCGATTAACGCAATGAAAGCCACCAGCATTGCCCCAACATTTACGGCCAGTTTGAGTCCGTCGGTGACGCCGACTGCGGCGGCATCAAGCAGATTTGTGGCACGTCCCACGTCTGGAATTTCCACATCACCCGCGGTATCCGACCGTTCTGTCTCCGGGAAGATAATCTTACCAATAACCAGTGCTGCCGGAGCCGACATTACGCTGGCCGCAATCAGATTTCCGGCGTCAACTCCCATCCGGATATATCCTGCCAAAACGCCGCCGGCGATAGTCGCAAATCCACCGACCATAATGGTCAATAACTCGGACATGGTCATCTTGTCAAGAAACGGTTTGATGAGCAGCGGGGCTTCTGTTTGGCCAACAAAAATATTGGCAGAACAACTGAGGGTTTCTGCACCGCTGGTGCCCAGGGTCCACTGCATAAATTTTGCCAGCCCTTTGACCACGCGCTGCATTACTCCCAGATAATACAAAATGGACATAAACGCCGCGAAGAAAATAATCGTTGGCAACACGGCAAAGGCAAATTGAAATCCCCAGGTCTGCTGAAATTCCTGACTTACAATTCTTCCAAACAGAAATGCTGTCCCTAAATCGGTCAGCTTAAGGAAAGCATCAACTTTATCGCTGAGCACCCGGAAAATGACTTTACCAAAAATTTGTTCGTGAATCATCACGCCGAGCGCACTGGTCAATAGGGTGGCGACTGCATAGGGTTGAATTTTATAGAGTTTTTGCCAGCTGTTGTAGATAATCCAAAGCACCGTGAGCCCCAGCAGCCAAATCGCGATGCCAACCGTTTGCAAGTAGTAAAATATGGCTGTGGATGCAGCGCTACCCAGAATAATAAATACTGCCAACTGAATCTGTCCGCCGACGCTTTTCTGGGATCCTTCTCTGCTCATAAAGACATAAATGATCAACCAACTGAAAAAGATAAAGAGTCCGAAGAAGGAAATAATATTGCTCGTCAGGATAATGGTGGCAAACAATACCTGCAATCCCACGCCCCAAAAAATGACTCGCCACGGAACCATCTTCTTGTTATTAGACATAAGATAAGCCAGAAACATCAGGATTATGAGCCCGAACATACTAATTATCCGCATAAAAACCTCTCTTCACTTAGATTAATGCAAGGAATTCAAAGGGATTGATCAGGAACCGTCTGTTGGCGGTTCGTAGCACCTGCGACACCGTGCTTCGTACACGTCTGAAGCTCCCACAACTACCTGCTCTTTGGCATCGGTCAAACGCTGGGTGAAACTCGCCGGATTACCGCATTGCATACAAATGGCGAGAGTCTTTGTGATATACTCCGCCACACTCAATAATTGTGGCATTGGTCCGAAAGGTAACGCACGATAATCGGTATCCAGGCCAGCCACAATCACTCGTTTGCCCTCGTTGGCCAGTTGTTGAACTACCTCAATAATTTCATCATCAAAGAACTGAGCTTCGTCGATGCCAATAACCTGCGCTTCTTTCGCCCAATCCAGAATTTCAGCCGCAGTTTCCAAAGAATGGCTGGCAATCCGCTGGGAATTATGGCTGACGACATAATCTTCGCTATAGCGATTATCGATCAACGGCTTCAAAATTTCTACCTGTTGCTTCGCTATCTGGGCGCGTCGCAACCGTCGGATAAGTTCTTCAGTTTTGCCGGAAAACATCGAGCCGCAAATCACCTCGATCCAGCCAGTCTTGTAGGGTACTATCGTAGGGGGAGTCATAATTGCCTCAATCTTCTTGTTGTTCCATTTCCCGGAGCAGCGCCCGGACTTTTGTGCCGAGCAAATCGATAGCCACTTTGTTGTGCCCACCCTCGGGAATAATAACGTCTGCGTAGCGTTTTGTTGGTTCCACAAATTGCTGGTGCATGGGACGCACGCTCCGCATATACTGTTTAATCACGGATTCCATACTTCGTCCGCGTTCAGCGATATCGCGCTGCAGGCGCCGGATAAACCGGATATCATCATCCGTATCGACGTATGTTTTAATATCCATCATTCTGCGAAGATCCGGATCAGCCAATACTAATATGCCTTCAAGCACAATAATGAGCGGCCTGTCCACGGTAATCGATTTTCCGCTGCGGGTATGTGTCGTATAATCGTAAATCGGAATATCAACCGGCTTGCCTTCAAGTAGATCCGCCATGTGTTCCTTCATCAAGGCCCAGTCGAATGCTTCCGGATGATCAAAATTATGCTTTTTACGCTCGGTCATCGGGATTTCAGCCAGATCCTTGTAATAGGAATCCTGCTCAATGATCGCAATCTTCTTGGAATCGATGCGCTTAAACAGGGTTTGCGCTACCAATGTCTTTCCTGAACCAGAACCGCCGGCAAGTCCTATAAGTATCGCTTTTTTCATCAATCTTGCGTATCGCTGAGTTTAGAATTATCGAACGGCTGCGGCAACAAATCTGATAGTCTCTTCGTTTCCACACGATTCTCTGTATCAACGAGATGTACCGGAATATCACCGGCAAATTCCCAGAGCACCTGACGACACGCTCCGCACGGCGTACCACCGTTTTTCGTGGCAATTGCAATAGCCTGGAACTCGCGGTGCCCATCGGACAGCGCGGAAAACATCGCCACCCGCTCGGCGCAGAGTGTTAACCCATACGTACTGGTTTCGATGTTGCCCGCGGTGACAATGTCTCCTTTGGCAGTCAGCAACGCCGCTCCAACCTGATAATGTGAATAGGGCGCGATGGCTTTATCTCTGGCCCCAAGTGCTTTAGCAACAAGTTCATCTCTGGAAACATTTTTTGACATAGTTTATCCTCTGGTCTCAATCCGTATGTTTTCAAAGATCTGGTATAGCACAATCCCGAAGACGAAACCCCCAATGTGTGCAAAGAATGCCACACCCCCTTGTCCGCCACCATATCCAATGCTGCCCAGTCCGCTAATGAGTTGCATGACGAACCAAAATCCCAGCAGAAATTTTGCCGGAATCCAGATGGCCGGAATTATGATGAAAAGCAGGAGAATCGATTTGACCCGGGCATACGGAAACCGGATGTAATACGCTCCGAGCACTCCTGAAATTGCGCCACTGGCGCCAATAATCGGCACATTGGAGTTAAAATCCACCAGCACTTGGGTGAGGGACGCCAATACGCCGCACAACAGATAAAACACTAAAAATTTCCCGTGTCCCAGTTCGGATTCGATGTTATCGGCAAAAATCCAGAGATACAGCATATTAAAGCCGATATGCATTATCCCGCCGTGCAGAAAGAGTGAGGTGAAAAAGGGAATGATAGAAACGACGAGACCCTGCCCATGAAACACATCTGCCGGAACAAGTCCGAAGCGATAAAAAAATGCGTTTTGGGCGTGCGCTCCACCGCCTAACGATATGAGCAGTTCCACGAGAAATACCGCGACATTCAGCGCCAAAATACCATACGTGACATATGGCGTGCGGTAGGAGGGATTATCGTCTTTATACGGGATGAGCATTGATTAACGGAGTGTGAACTTCACGATTTTCATTGTGCTGTTACCGGCGGCATCCTTGGCTGTCAATTGTACCGTATGTGATCCCCGCGCTAACTGATCACGGACTCGATAAATAAGTACCTTTGTAATCGGGTTGAATTCAAATATAATCGGCTCCCCATCCAGAAGCAATTGAATACTCCCCTCCCCGGAGAGGCCACTTTTTTCATCGAAAACCTTGAATTCAAGCCGTTTCAGCGCCGAAGCCCGGAGCGAAGATCCATCGGCAGGTTTGTCGATAACAATCACCGGAGGAATACTATCACGCTGCAGCATAAACGATTCCAAACTTAATATTTCCCCGACTAGTTGCGTACTATCTGCGGAGAATTCTGCCGGTAAATAATTCCAATCATTGTCGTCGCTGCTATAATAAATGCCCAGTTGCCGCTTTGGGAAATTTACCTCCGGCAGGGCTATTTCAACCTGTCCGGTATTTTCAAACGGCATAGTCCGGGGATAAAATGAGTAGATTTTTGAGTACATAGACTCATCGCCATCCTGCACTGTATACCAGAGCATCCCAGGGAAATACACCGTGCGTGGCGCCAGTTGAATTTTCGCAGAATGAGTTCCCGCCTGTAACTCGGTACCATTGTGTCTTGAGGCGACTGCAAAATTTTCCGACACGGCTTTGCTTTCACCAGTGGATTGATTCGAGATAAATATTGCGGCGTCGCGGAAAAGTGAGGGATCCAGATGCCCAGTGGTCCAGCGCCGAAAATCGCGGGTATGAAACGTAATAGTACTGTCGATCTGCAGCGATAAAACATCCATGGTAAAATTGCCGTAGTGTGGCTGTGTAAAATTAATTTCGGCGACCATCCCGTTTTCGGTGAAGTGCCAGCGGAGGGGATAGTGATCTACCGAATCAGGCTTGAGACTGAATGGCATCAATTTTTGCAGATCGCCTCTGGAATTTTGCACCTCAAGATAATAGGCCCGATCATTCGGCTTCGGCGCAAACCGGTAAGTAACCGTGTTGGCTATGGTAAGAGTATCCACCGGATTTACTAATCGTTTACCTTGTTGAGTATCTATCGCATAGAATAATTGGGTTTGATTGGAAGCGCCGGAATCCGGAAACGTAAGAGTACACGAAACTAAACCGGTGGAATCCGACTGCCACACAGGACTGACTTCGCTGGGAGCTGCAACATTCACGGGAATATTCACGGTGCTGGTGTTGCCGTAATAATCCTTCAGTTCTACGGTGAGGTTGTGCTTTCCGGGAGAAAGATTCAGATGGCCGGTTTGACCGGAGTTGTAAAATGGCAGATGCCGGGTAAATGGTGTTTTGAACAGCCGCTGAAACCTTCCGTATCCCTGGCGCTCCAGGGCGTAATCCCGTTCGATGGTTATGAGCGCATTATCACTAAAGCGAAAATGGTCATACTGAAACTTGAAAGCCAGTGAATCGTCCACCAGCAAACTCGCGGAATACACGCTGTATTTATTGTAAACATCATTCACGCCGTCGTACGCTTTAATCTCAACCCCAAACGTGCCGGTTGCTGTAATTGGTTTGGTGCGATAAGCGTGATTCCCAAGGTAGGTCAATCGGGATAAATGCGTCAACGGACTACCGTTCACCGTGCCGCCTGGATTTAATGGCACGATTGCTAGCTCCTGTGGGTTCGGCGGCACCTGATCCTTGATGGACAATCCCAGTTCCAACGGATTCAATGGCTCATTCTTCGCATTTCTGATCTCAAAATGGAGATGCGGATATCGTGTACCGGTGTTCCCGGTATAAGCAATGATCTGTCCGCGTTTGAGCGGGAAATCATCTCGCTGCGGAAAATAATCGATATCGTATGAGCCTTGCTCCTGATGCAGTTTGTCCACTAAGTCTTCGATCTTCGGTGTGAAGTGGTCCAGGTGGGCATAAACGGCTATCCGTCCATCTGATAATTTTTGATAGACCACTTTTCCGTACCCGTTAAAACTGGTCCGGATGCGCCAAATATACCCGTCATCGATGGCAAAAACTTTATATCCGGTTGTATTCCAGGTTTTGATGTCCAGGCCGGCGTGAAAATGTCGCGGGCGGTACTCTCCGAAGCTGGAACTAAGGTAATGACTGGCGTCGGTTGGCCAGAGATACTGTTGCGAGAAGAGCATCTCTGGAATGAGTAGTAATAGGAGAATAAAAAATCGTCGATTTATCATAATTACACTGCTGCATGTTTAGAGTCATTTGGTTGAATGGAATCGTGCGAAATTTAGGTGAGTTGGGATGATGGAGCAACCGTTTTACGGGGGAAATTTATTTCACCGCTGAGACGCAGAGAACGCTGAGAGATAATTGATTCCGGTAAAAATATGGGAATATGGGAATAAGGTATACGGGTATAGGGGTATAATCGTTAAAATTTAGTTATATATCCTTTTTCCAGCAGATCCTCTGCTGACCCTTTCAGAGGTCAGCGACTCTGAAAGGGTCAATAGAGACTTCTAATCTAAAGGCATCAAATGATTTCGGATATTGTGGAATATCTGTCTATCGCGTACCAGTCAATAGAAACAATTGCACCTTCAGCAGAATGCTAATTCGATATTTGATATTTTGAGGTATAGACGTTGAAAAATGTGTCGGAGAGGATTTCCAACAAACAACTAACCACAAACCACTCACAGGCTTTTTTGGACGAACTCTTCAATCCAGATTACTTGTCCCAATAATCCATTCGCAGCAGCAAACCATTGATCAATAACTTTCCACTGCAACACTACAACACCGCAACACGAAAACACTTTTAAACTCGAACACACGAACACTTGAACACATGCACACTTAAGTGTTAAGATAACTTCCATCGTTCCTTCAAGTTTTGTATTTTTATTGGAGATATTTGATGAGTGGAGCGGAAAGACAAGGCCAACTTTATGAAAATCTATACCAAGCGCGGTGATCAGGGGAAGACAGATCTGTTTAGTGGCGAGCGTGTACTGAAGACCAATCCACTGATCGAAGCTTACGGTACAGTGGACGAATTAAATGCGATTTTGGGGATAGTGCTGAGTTTCCTCGATGATGCCGCTGAAAATGTGACCAAAGATCTAATAGGTATTCAGGATCGTCTGCACGTTATCTGCGCAAATCTCGCAAATACAGAAGCCTCTGACAAACGCCCGGAAATTCAGGAATCGCATATAGATTCTCTGGAAGAACGCTGCGATTATTATCAGGATCAGATTCCGGTCATCCGGCATTTTATTCATCCCGGTGGAGTAACGGGCGCGAGTCATTTGCATCATGCCAGAACGGTTTGCCGACGCGCAGAACGCCGCGTCATCGCCGCGATGGATGAGTACGAAATCGCTCCGCTGACGTTGAAATATCTGAACCGCTTATCGGATCTATTATTTCTGATGGCCCGTTATCTGAACAATATTAACAATGAACCTGAGCGCAAAGTGAATTATGAGTGACAATCAACAATCTGACCGCGAACTGCAACCGGTTGAAGAAGCGCTGACCGGTGCATTAATTCAGGTGTGCTATGGATTTGACACCGCGCCGTATATCAAAGTGCTGGACGAAGCATCTGAGGACGGCTTTTCTGACCAAACCAAAAATGTGCTGGCGCCGATTATTTCCTGCCTGAGCATGGGAATGGCAATCCGGTTATTGCGCTCACGTTACGGCGAAAAAAGCGAACCGATCACACAGGAAATTACTGACCGGATTTTCCAGTCGGTCATGGAGACTGAGACCAACGAGTCCGCCGCAGGATATATTACTGAACTTATCGACTATTATTCGCGGCTAAAATTCTCTGCGGAGAATCCTAATCTCTGCGAAAAAATCGTGGAACCGGTGCAGGAGATGCTGGACGATCTGGAATTGAATCACGAAACCTGCCAATATTTACAAGCGTTTCTGCTGGACTTTGCCAGACAAGCCAAAGATGTCGTGGAGAAAGCCGAGGAAGAATACGATTATTCTCCCTGATTTCATTTCCAATTTTACTCCAAAATTTCCCGGGATTTTCCAATGTCCATCCTCTTGAATACCGATCCGCTGCTTCCTGACATTATTGACGAACAGATCCGCTTGTTAATAATAGGGCTTGCATTATCCCCGAAATCCGCGGAAACCGGACATTATTACGCTGATAGCGATGAACAATTTTATGCGCTGCTCTTTCAGTCGGGATTGGTGCCTGAAAAACTCACTCCGGAACAGGATGAGGTTTTACTCAAGCACAACATTGGGCTGACGAACCTCATTAAAAACAAGCCGATTACTTCAGCACAGGACATTAATCCCATTGATCATTCCATTGGAGTAATCATCCGCACAATTTTTGATTATAAACCAGAGATTGTCTGCTTCAACGGTGAATTAGCCTACACGCACTTTTACGATCGTCGCGGTGAGTACGGATTGCAAAAAGTGAAAATTGGCGACGCAAAGATATTTGTTGTCCCGGATTCCAATATTAGACGATGTGAGATGAAGTTTGAGGAGAAGCTGGGATATTATAAACAACTGGAGCGGTAAATTAAGTGAATAGTTCAACGGGAATAAGTGTTATAAGAGCATAGGTTTTAAGGTATAAGGAATGAGATGAGAGATCAGATATAAGGTGTGATTCGTGCGGAACATCTGGACGATAGCAGTGATGCGTATTGCGTAATGCGTAAAAATCGACCTCATAAGTGGGGAAATTAACCATGAAAAGAGCAATTGCTGTCTATGGCTAATCGTCCATAGTATATCGTGTTTTCTTCAATCTTTGGTGTTTGCTTTTGTTCTTATTCTGTGGCTATCTGTTTAATCCGCGTCTATCTGCGTTCCAGGTTTTTATGTATTCAGTGTTTTCGGTGTTTTTCGGTGTTTAATCCAAATTGCTCCCCCGCCATTCCGGCAATTGTCTTGCCGATGCTGAGCGAAGCGGTTGCCGCCGGTGACGGCGCATTCAGTACGTGAATCATTCGCTCGGATTGCACGATCCGGAAATCGTCCACCAGTGAGCCGTCTGGCTCCAGCGCCTGCGCGCGAACACCTGATCCTGCCGGTGTAACATCATCGTATTCGAGTTCGGGAATTAATTTCTGTAAAGCGTTCACAAACGCTGATTGGCTCAGCGAACGATACATCTCACCAAATCCGTCGATCCAGTATTTCCACGCCATTTTCCAGAATCCGCCGTACGTGAAAATGTCAAAAGTATCTTTTGCTGAAAAACTGAACTTTTCATATCCGTTTCTCTTCAGCGCCAGGACAGCATTGGGGCCGGCTTCCACCGAGCCGTCGATCATTCGGGTGTAATGCACGCCCAGAAACGGAAACTGCGGATCCGGCACCGGATAAATTAAATTATTGACCAGCGATTTTGATTCGTCCATCAACTTATAATATTCTCCTCTGAAAGGAACAATGTGCAATCCGGGATCAGCGCCACACATCCGGGCAATGCGGTCGGACTGCAAGCCACCACAATTGATGAGATATTTACAAGAGACCGGGCCGGATTTGGTTTCCAGCACCAATGAATCCGCGCCTTGCAAAACGCCGGTAACTCTGGATTTTATTCTAATTTCGCCGCCTTGCTCCTGAACCAATTCACCATACTTTTCGTTGACCTGGATATAATCCACAATGCCGGTTTGCGGGACGAATAATCCGGCGATGCCATCTACGTGAGGTTCGTGCTCCTTGATTTCCTCTGGAGATAATTTTCGAATCCCTTCCAAACCATTGGCAACTCCACGCCGATGTAATTCCTGCAAAACCGGCAGTTCATCCTCTTCAGTCGCGACCACCACTTTGCCGCAGCGGTCGTGAGCAATATCGTGTTCCTCGCAAAATTCGTAGAGCGCTTCTCGTCCTGAAGTGCAGTTCTTCGCTTTCAGCGATCCCGGTTTATAGTACAGCCCGGAGTGAATCACACCGCTGTTGTGTCCCGTTTGGTGCGCCGCCAGGTGATCTTCCGCCTCCAGCACAACGAGGGAGGTTATGCCTTGTCTCGTCAGTTGCAACGCCGTCGCTGTGCCGACGATTCCGCCGCCAATAATCGCTACATCGTATCGTGCCGCCATCGTTCGCTCCGATCTCAATTATGACAAATATCTGTGATATAATTCTACCGCCGTGTGATGCAAAATGGTATGTCGCACTGCCAATGCATTTGCTTCATCGTAGCCACCGCCAACCACGCACGCCACCGGAATTTCGTGCAATATGCACTGTTCAATTACAAAATGATCTCGTTTGCGCAACCCGTCATCCGTCAGCGATAATTTACCCAACCGATCCGAAAAATGCGGATCAACGCCGGCGTCATAGAGCACAATATCAGGCTGGAACGACTTCAATATCTTTGGCAAATGTTCTTCCAGAGATGTTAAATACGTACGGTCTCCGGTGTTTTCCGAAAGGGCAACGTCCAGCGTGCTTTCCTGTTTTCGGAAGGGAAAGTTCCTCTCGCAGTGCATTGAGAAAGTAAAGACGGACTCATTATCTCTGAAAGCGGCCGCGGTTCCGTCACCCTGATGCACGTCCAGATCGACAATCAGTATTTTTTCGGCGAGGTGTTCACTCTGTAACATCCGTGCCGTAATCGCCAGATCATTCAGCAGGCAAAACCCCGAACCGTGGTCCGGGAATGCATGATGTGTTCCGCCTGCGGTGTTACACGCCAGTCCGTATTCCAGCGCCAATTGGGCCGTCAGGATTGTCCCGCCCACTGCTGTGCGCGTCCGGTGGATGAGTTCCAGACTCCACGGCAAACCGGTCTGCTTCTGCATCTTTGGAGGAAGCGAACCGTGATAAAGTGCGTGAATATACTCCGGGGTGTAAACTGCGCCGACCCACTCATCTCTGGGAAGTGCTGGTTGGTGGAATTCAATTTTATCCGCGATGCCGTTGAGCCGAATCAGGTCGTAAATATGCTTAAACTTCGGCATCGGAAAGCGATGCTCCGGTGGAAGCGGCGTAACATAATCGACGTGATAAACGACGGGAAGCGGCATAACTTTGTCAAAACTTTGCTTTCGGATTTGAAAATTTCGGTTAAATATAAGGATTATCAGTCGAATTCGAATCTCAAATATGCGTTGTTGTCAATGTTTCATTGTTCATAGATGTAGAATGCTTACAAAACGGTTTACCCAAAACCTGAGTGAATTTTGGTTGTTCCCGCTTAACAATGGAAATATATTCTGTTATTGATATGAGCATTTGAATCTCGTTATTTTTGCGAAGTTCTTCTCAAATAGCGACAATCTGACAGTTCGCGAAATTTCCTTCCGGCTTGGGAAAGGAGCCTTGTGACAGAGAGCAATCAAAATCAGGATCCCCGCTGTCCGCATTGTGATATCGGATTAACGCAGATAGACCTGCGGCGCGGCATTTGTCCTAATTGCGGTCAATCGGTTCACGGCGACCGGGAAATCGATTACGACGCTGTCGAGCCCCGGAAATTTGATCTCTCCGATGTGCTCAACAGATCCTGGAACGCCTTCAGGGCCCATTTCGGATTTATCCTGGCGTTGAATCTGGTGCTGCTTCTGCTGTATGCCGGACCCAATTACCTCTCTGCAAAACTGCCGCTGGTGTCCGCGCCGTATTTCGCCATCCTGGTAATGATTTTCAACATCCTGATTACGCTGGGACAAATTCGGATTTTTCTGGATATCGCCAAGGGCAAATCCGGGGATTTCACCTTGCTGGTTTCCCAATATCAGTATTTTTTACCCTATCTGCTGGGAATGATTGCCTTTATCATCATCGTGGCCGCAGGTTTTCTTTTATTGGTGGTTCCCGGCATTATCTGGATGCTGCAATTTCAATTTTTCTCCTACGCCATTGTGGATGAGGATCTTGGTCCAATGGACGCTATACGACGCAGCAGGGAGTTAACCGCGGGGACGAAAGGACAACTGTTTGGTTTTCTGCTTCTTATGGTATTGATAAACTTAGCGGGAGTTTTGGCCTTCGGGATCGGCGTCTTTGTGACCTATCCCATTACCCAGCTGGCAATGGCATATATTTATCTGGATATGAAGGCGAATACCGATGAATTGCCCAACGAAGCCGTCGATCCGGTTATTTCACCGGCAGAGGGTTAATTCCCGGCACAAAATTTGTAAATCTCTTCACTATTACATTCGCAATTAACCGAAAATTTTGGCTATTTGCGTTTTTGCCATAGATGTCTTTGAAAATATCAGGATTTCGATTTTTACTGTTGAAGGGATTTGATTATGTGGAATTGGGATTTGTTAGTGAGTCTTGTGTTTGTGTCTGCCGGATCAGTGATTATGTTTTTCGGGATTTTAAAAGCAAGAAATCTGTTCAAAATTATTCCGTTTATTCCGAAGAATCACCAAACGTTTATTGAAAAGAATCTTACCGTCCACCGGATTTTAATGGTGATTTTTCTGGTTGGTTATGTCCTCTTTGCCGTCGCACTTCCCAGCGATTTATTCTCTGTCAGTCATTTACTGGTCAGCGCCATTATGTTTCTGGGCGCATTATTTGTTTTTCTGACTGTCAGATTGCAGACACGGATGTTATCTGAACTTCAAACCACCTTGCATGGATTGCTGCCAATATGTGCTCATTGCAAAAAGATTTTGTGTGACGATAAATCACCGGAAAATTCCAAAGCGTGGACTGAGATTGAATCCTATGTCATGGATCATAGTGACACGGATTTTTCCCACGGCATTTGCCCGGATTGTATGGAAAAGTATTACCCGGAATACGCCACCAGAATCCAGCAACAGATGCGAGGAAGATCAATTGAAGGTAGCTTAAACTAAGGTTTTCGTCTTACGGGGAATTTGTTGGGTGTCATTCTAAATATTCCTTGACCCCACATTCTCACACAGGCTCCATGGTGCATCTCTGTGTAGTAATCTGATGATGATGGAAATACCCCAACCCCCACAACGCCGCTGCCCGTTCCTCTTAAGTGAGGATCGGGCAGCGGCGCGGTATTTCTTCTGCGTACTGCAGTTCTACTTCAAATACATCATCTTTCGGATCGATAGAAACGTTGGCGTCTCAATTCGATAAAAATAGATACCGCTGCTCACCTGAACTCCGTATTGGTTAACTCCGCTCCATTGTACCGAATAATTGCCTGGCATTTGATGCTTGTTTACCAATGTTTTTACTTCTTGCCCAGTGAGGTTAAAAACGGTGATTTTCACGCTGCTTTTCTTTGGTAAACTATATTCAATAGTGGTACGGGGATTGAAGGGATTCGGGTAGTTCTGGGACAACATAAACTTCTCAGGGACGGTTTTTCCGCCTTTTATGCCAACTGTGGTGGAATCAACAAACAGTCGCACCGCTGAAATATTCCAACCTCCGAAATAAAAACCTTGCGGGGTTCCATCACTTTTAAATCTGAATCTTAGATAAAAAGGTGTTGAAAAAACCGATTCCGGAAAGTCCAAAGTTTCGTCACGCTCTGAATTTAAGTTATCCATATCAGTATAATATTGAAACATTGACCAGTCTGTTCCGTTGGCACTGATTTCTATAAATGCAGAGTCGCCAGCATCGATACGCTTCATATTAGTATAGAAAAGCAGCACTTTATTGCGATCAGTCAGATCAATTAAGTGATTGTATCGAAGAATAGTATTTAGATTTGGACCATATTGAAAAAAGGCAGTATCACAAAATGCTGCATTACCATTCAGTGAAAGTGTCCAGCCATCGAAGGTCCAATCACCAAAATCCGGGTCCGGATTTTCTCCGGAGATATAGTTTCCTGCAAGGTTGAGCACATGCCCAATGGTAATCACTCCTGGAGTGGAATATGAAATATTCCCGTATGACGAAGAATCAATATAGGCGAGTCGAAACCGTATTTGATCTCCATAGGTTTTATCCTGCCACAAGACCGTGGCGTACCAGATAATTTTGGTGAGGAACTTAGTACTTCCGGAAATATATTCTGTGGTTTTATCAATAGAATCCAAAGAAGACGGAACCCATTCGTTTCCATTCTCTGAAACCTCCATATAAACAGTATCAATCGGAAAATTGTCGGATACGAAATGCGTGCCTTCAAAATGCTCTTCTCCGGAAAATTGAATAGAGGACACCGAATCCATGGTTGCTGATCTGATAACAGGACTTGTATGGTCTTCTCCCACAAACACTTTGTGATATACCTGAGGAGCATCTAAGGGTTCGCGAATTTCAAATCCTCCGGTTGTGCTCCCTTCCAAATAATAGTAAAGATATTCCCGGGGGGAAGGGATGGTAAGAGTTGCTGCGTAATTATCTCCGGTGATATGATTCATCTCCAGTGATTGAAAAACTGCGGTGCTATCGAAGCGATACCAGAGTCGGAAAGTGGCAGGATCTGCTATGACTCCCTGATCGGTATGATATCTCGCTTGTATAGTGTATTCAACATCCAGAATAGGTGCTGATGGTGGCGTATGTTGAATTGCCAGCGGTAAACTGAGATCTTGAAAATTATGGTGATACAATTCTTTGTTGATTCTCGCCATAGATCGCAGCGTCGAGATACCGTGTAGTTGATCACTACTTGCGCCCGCCATAACTGCAAAAACCACTTCCTGCGTATCACCCGGAGCCAATACAAAGGGTCCAATCCCCATGATTGTCCTGATGTCATAGGACAAAGGTGGGGCTATCCATCCTGTCCCGGAAACAGGATCCCCGGAATAAAAAAAGGTGGTGGTATCTCCGGTTACAGGATTCACTCCCATCTGTCCGTTTCCATCCCTTCCTGTCATATAAACATAAGCGACGCTAGAAGACATAGGATCCCATCCGGGAGTATATCCCCAAAAACTGGTGAGAGGTAAATTGCGATAATCTAACCGTTGTGCTCCCATCATAATAGCAGTGTCCCCGGGAGAAGGTACGATAGGACCTTGTAATAACTGAATTCCAGTCGCTGGAATAGCATCACCGTAATAAAAATCATTGGAATCAAGATTGTAAGCATATCCGAGCTGCCATGTGGTGTCACATCCAGGCTGGTCATCCGTATCGTCCCCAATGTCGGGATCATTCCACAAACCAACATAGACCGAACTTACGGAATCAACCCTCTTATAGATTAATAATGCCTTTACAAAGTATTCATCATTCAATGGAGAAAAGCTGTGAACTCCAAAGATAGTGTACTGAATCTCAAGATTGAGTGGATCGGGGTGAGGTGGATTAGGAAAAACTTCCTCATGCAAGTCTGGATTGGCGTCGTTCGCAACAAACCATAATGTTTGGTCTCCCAATAACAACGGATGGCCCTGTTCATCCACCGGTGCCCCATCCTGAGCCGGCCACTGGAGATAATCCTGACTTGTCGTATCGCCTCGTTGAATTCTATAGACACGATAGCGCGGGAGAGCAGGATTATCAGGGGCACCATCTATTATTTTTCCCGGCTGAAATTCACTGCCATATTCCGTCATCGCTGAATGCAAATCATCATTGACGTATCCCCCAATCCAGATGCCCGAAGTAAAGATTAGCGGAATCCCGGGATTTTTTTGCCAAGTGAATCCAGCTGAATCACGGACAGTATAGTCATTCAGTTGCCCATTGTTCCTAAACCAAGATGTGAAATGGTTACTTTCGTATTGTATCGAGCTTGTCGATGCCGGTTGTTGACGGAAGGTTGGCTTGGCTGCGTAGATTTCTGTTACAAGTAGTAATATGACAAAACATAACAAGTGTACTTTGAGAGACAAGATAACGATCCCCTTTCACTTAAAACAAACTCATACCAAATGATTACACACAACAGAAAAAAATTGTGAAACTATAAAATAAATATGGCTATAGTATTTACCCCCTCGCAGAAATGCAAGGGAATTAAACAATCTCCGACAATCCTATAGGCATATTCCAAGGAAAATTAACTGTATCAGAATAATCTGTTAGCGATCAGAGGGACGATAATTTATATAACTTTACAGACATTACAATGGATTGTAGGGCGGAAGTAAAGTGTTACTCCGCCATTAATCTCTTTACCATTTGAATCCAATGCCGAATAGATGATAGGTTGAGACACTCTCGCAGGATAAATGATCTATGCGGGATTTCGATGAAAGCCAGTTACAATATTACAAAACCCTACATTCCTGCGAGACGAAAAACTCGAGGTTTGCCTTAAATAAGACTCCATCAACGCTTTCCATGGATTAATTTATATAGATCTCAGGAAATATACATCTCATCCTCATAACACCATTTCCGGCTGCCGGGATTCTCTTCGGGATAATACGTCATGCTCGGGTGGCCAGTTTCTTTATAATGTTGGGTCGCGTGGCCCTGACTGGAATCACAACAACCCACGTGACCGCATGTATTGCATACCCGCAGACTAAACTGTTGCCCGCACTCCTGACAGGTGTCGCTCTGCGCCGGTTTCTGGGGTGTCTGTGGTTGGTGGTGGCAAGTGGCACTCATGAGATTTTCCTCCAGTTTATTTCAGATGAATGAAAGTGAATACATGTCCAATCGCTGGGTTTTTACATCTGTGAGGTATTAATTGATTACCCGCTCCTTATTGGATTGCAGCTTTGGCGGCTACCAGAATGACCATTGATTTGATCCGGACTTTATAGTTGGGGTTAATATATTCGAATTTAATTATGCTATCAGTCCCGATGATGAATGCCGCCGGTACCGGCAGGATATGGTGATCGCGTCCGGAATACGATTCCAGTCTACTTGTATTGGAGTTCGTGGCTTTATATGCCAATCCAAAGGCTTTGGTTGCCACTGCACCGCTGTCGGACAAGAGCGTATACGTCAGGTCATGTTCATTCAGCGACTCCCGGAGTTTGTCCGGGCGATCCATGCTCACAGCGAGTATCTGGTACCCCAAATCCTGGAGATCATCCTGGATCGACTGCAATTCCGCCAGGTGCAAGTTGCAGAACGGACACCATCCGCCGCGGTAAAAGATGAGTAGCGTGGGATGTCGCGAGAGCGCGTTGGAGAGGTCAAATGCATTTCCCTCTACGGTGGTGAGTTGGACGTCCGGAGCAGATTGACCGATGAGTAGCGGACAAATCTCCCCGGCGGACTCTGCCACTTGGATATCGGATTGCGGCGGTAAAGCGTTCACTGTTGAGCTCCCAAAAAACAAGATCGCTGCTATGCCGAATAAAGCAAAATTCAACACCTGGTTCATTATACACTCCCTGCAAATAGATTTATGGTATTGTCTTTCTGTGATGTGTGCAAGCACTTCATATCTCACTGATTCACTTCAATTTTCACTATCGAATCCGGAACGAGAAGCGACTCTCCCCGTGCCGCTTCCCATATTCCGATGTTTCTGTTCCGGATAGATGGTCCATTAGAATGTGAGTACCTCGTATCCGTCTGCCACCAGCGTGCGCAAGCTGGGGTGCTCGTCGTAATCGTCTATCAAGGAAATATCCAGTTCGTCTATTTCCTTGCGGACGCCAAACGCCCGGGAGCAGAACTTGCAGGCTCCCGTGATTTGGTCTTCCACTGCCTTATACAGCGGGTGGGCATCGTGATCTTCATTCGCCAGCTCGGGAATCCACCGCGTGCCTGCGCCGTCGAAGATAAATTGAATGTCATCTCCGTGTTCTTTGGCTTCTTTCACCGTTTCAATGGCATTCACCACTCTAGCCAGGTCGGCATGTGATTCCGTATCTGCCAATACAACAACTGCTATTTTTGCCATACTACTGCTACTCCTTCTTTGCTTCGATTCTAGGTTAACATAGTGATACAAGTTCTGTTGTTACCTTCAGTACGTCTCGTAAATACTCCTTGTCCTTCTGCTGCCTATGTTTATCCAATATCTGAGAGGTCCACATTTTCAAACATCAGGTGGAGAAATCCGTGACCTGTCCCCGGAACGGGGTCAGCGTTCCCCGCGGTATCCTGTGGCGGCAGCATAATATGGGTTTCTATCTGGTCATGATCGCTCTGGTCACTGTCCGTCTCGGTGATCAGTTGCAGATTGTCTGTTCGCACCCGGGAGGAGACCATGATATGAATCAACCGATCCTCGGCAAGGATATTCCCAGCGCCGTCTTTGAGATCGGCGAGGCCCCACAAAGTGATATGGGAGAACAATTTCGGCATCAGTGGATTTCCAATACCGGTATCGCCGTGCATGGTTTTATCGATGCCAACACCACCAAAGAATGTGTGATCGCCGGCGCCCTCAGGCTTATGGATAATCCTCACATTATCTATGGAAAAGGTTGTCCCGTTCTGCCGTTGGTATCGCAATGAAAAGTCACGTACCTGGTCTTCAGAATTCTCGCTATCGGTTTTCGTGAGATCCTCGATAGATAACGTGTAAGAACCAGCTCCCGGTTCAATCCGGTTGGAGAATTGCGTCGGACTCATCTGCGGGTTGATGGCTGCCGGCCCGGGTAATATTTCATACGCCGTCTTCCAGTTGCGGTTCGCGTTACTCATTTCCACATTTTCGAACATCATGTGTAAAAACCCGTGCGCCGTCCCCGGAACTGGATCTTGATTATCGTTGGTATCTTTTGGAGGCAACATGATATGTGTGTGGACGTTCCGAATGTTATGGTCGGATTTATCTTCATCGACGGCTGTGACGAGCTGCCGGTCCGCATCACGTACATTCGTCCCTGTCATAATATGGATGAGACGATCCGGTGCGATCACGGTATCCGTATTAGCATCTTTCAGATCGGTAACGCCCCAGAGCGTGATGTACGACAGCATTTTCGGCATCAGCGGATTCCCAATACCTGTATTACCATGCATGATTTTGTTATATCCCACGCCGCCAAAGAAGGTGTGATCCCCCGATCCGGCCGGTTTGTGGATTACATCAATTTGATCAATCTTATATTTCTGCCCGTCGTCACCGGTGAACAGGATATCCACAGACGTAACCGCATCTGCAGAGTTCCGGGAATCCTCGGCGTTCTGATCACTGACAGTCAGTGAATATGACCCGGTGGTCTCCGCAGTATTGTTTGAGAATGGTGTGGGATCCATGGCAGGATTTACGGCCGCCGGTCCGGGCAGCACCTCATAGACGGCGCCGTCTGCCGAACTCGCGCTCGTGCTGAATTCAGTCAGATCAGCATAGGATGCACTGCTGGAGCGCGTCGCCGCGGTTTCAGAATCCGGGCCGGCTGTGTTGTCCGAACATCCGATGAACCCGATACCAAGGAACAGAAGTACTACTATTCCAAAAGAAGTTATGTGTCGCATTTGATTTTCCTTTCTCCTTTGAATCAGATTTACTGTGTTGTTCTACTGTATTAGACGAACGGAGAGGGCAAACCTTACACGATTATTTGAGAGTTAGGAGAAACAGCAAAACAAAGTTGAAGTACAGGAGAGAAAGCGCCTTTTCATCCCGGAACATTTACAGAGACCAGACTCGGAACACGGCTATTCTCCGCAGTATGCCCTTGGCACAGTCCATAATATCAAGAAGTTATAATGTTTTATGACATAGGAATTTCTTGAAATAATGAGATTAATATTCCTTGACCCGACATTCTCATACAGCCTCAATGGTACATCTCTGTGTTGTAAGTTCATGATGATGAAAATAGCGGAGAATCGGACAGCGGCGCGGTCTCCCCAAACCGCCGACACTTCTACAACTTCGTCCCCGGATCGGCGATGAAATACAGGCCAAATAGCTACCTGCCGGTTTTGTCGAGCGTATTCCTCTTTTTGCTGAGTAAACCTGAACCAATACGTTACTTTTCAGTGATGGTTTAAGATGGTTCGAGACTTTCTAATATTGAATTACTCCATGATTCTCTGTTCCCAATATGCGTCAATCTGCTGTTCAATCAGTTCAATCACTTGTGTTTCCTCTACACTTTCCGCAATGCGGATTTCTTCAAGGTTTCCAAATTTACCATATCGTCTCCGTCCAACTGCTTGGAAATGCGTCACAGGGATGATGCGACTTGGTGGTACCTGTTCCGTTTCGATTCTAAATTCACGATAGATGAACTCGTGACCGGGAATAGTATTCTCTGTCAATCGCTTATTCTTTCGAGCCAGTAGGATGGCGCCTATTCGGTTGTTTCGGCTGGTCATGTAGTTTATCCAGGCGCTTGTTCTGCTTATTGATTCCTCGAATGCTAATAAGATAGAAAAGAACCAGAAATACAAAGAAAGCACCAACTCCCACCCATGTCAGCCAGTCTCCTGAACCAATATACATCAAGAGACAAGCACCGATCCCTAGCCCCCCAACCAAAAGCAGTTCCGTCTTGTTAACGGTAGTATGCAGATCCATTTTACCTTGTTCTTCTTCAGGTAAAAGTACTCCGGCATTGCTCAAATCCTTTTCACTCATAATTATTTCCTCCCTCTCAGAAAGTCTCCTTCTTGTTTAATATCCCGAAAGAACTGTAAGAATTGCTGTATTCCGAACTGCAGCGACGGTTCTTTCCCTTTCACCAGAACCACCGGACAGCGCGCCACCCGGGCAATTCCCTGATACGTTTTACCATAGATCGAACCCCCTTCCCAAAAACCGCGGGTTGCCTCCAGGATCATCAGATCATAATTGCCAGACGCCTCTTTGATGGGACGCAGGATACTTTTATCCACCTGTAATTCTGTTTGAATGGTAAAAGGCCATTCAGTCTCCTGTTCCTGTAAATATTCAGTCAGATTCTGTTCTGCTTTTTCCAGCACCGCCTTGCCTGTTTCAGCATCACTATTAACGTGCAGCAGAGTGAGCTGACACCCATTGGCCTGGGTGGCAAATGACGTCGCAGATTCCAGAGCCAGGATTGCCTGATCCTCATGGGAAATGGGCACCAGGATCGAATTCGCGGTGTCCGGAATATCCTTTTGAAGGATCATCACGTTCGCGTTGGAGTGGGTACTGATGTAGTCGATGTTTCGGCCGATCTGTGTTTTCGGGTTTGACGTATCACCGCGCCAGCCCATTAAGACAAAATCGACTTTTCGATCTTCAACGGTATGCACCAGTGCACTGGCCGGAGTATGTGCTAATCTGACTAGGGTTGACACTGGAACATCAAGGCTTTCCGCGATCCTGGCCGCTTCGTTGATCACCTCTCTGGACTGTGAAATAAACCCCCGGGCCGCATCCAGCGGGACCTGCTCGGGAACCGTGACAGCATGGAGTAACAAGAGTTCCCCATTGCGGGGTTTCGCCATCTTCGCCGCCCTTTTTATTAGGCGCTCAGCGGTATGCGGATTCGCAACGGCGACTAACACCCGGTATCGATCAGCATCAAAGACGGCTCGTTCCTCGGCGATGATTGGAGTAATCTCTTTTTCCCGTTCCCGTTTAGAGGCATAAAATTTAAAGATAACCAATCCGACCCCTATCCAACCGATAGCGTAATACCAAGCAATCGGTGAGTAGCTGAACAGGTAAATGGCAAGCAGAAATTTGCTGATAATTCCGGCAATAGGAATATATGGGAAGAAGGGGGTTAAATAGCCATAAGCCAGTTTCGTTCCATATTTCTGACGAATCGTGATTACGGCAATATTCACCTGGAGAAAGAGGAGTAAGAACATGATATCCGCAGCAGCTGCGACATCATGAATGGGCAAGGTCGTCAATACGGCAATCATAATCCCGCCACTGAACAGAATAGCCCACCCCGGAGTCCGCCGACTTTCATTTACTTGACCAAATAAGTCTGGCAGATTCTTGTCGCGTCCCATGGCAAATGACACCCGGCTACTGGAATAGGTGGTGGCATTCAGAGCGCTCATCGTTGACAAGATCGCCCCAACTAATAAGACGGCTTTACCAAACGGGACAAACTGTCCGGCGGCTTCGATCAACCCTAATTCCCCCTGATTGCCTAGCCATTGATATAAGGGGATGCTTGTTCCTGCCGGAGTGTTCACCGCGCCAATAAAGACAAAAGCCACTAACATATAGATCGGAACAACAATCAAAAGCGAGAGAAACACCGCTTTCGGGATATTCTTCCGTGGTTCTTTCACCTCTTCACCGGCTTGCACGATAATTTCATACCCCTCGAATGCGATAAAGGTCAATCCCATCGAGACTGCGATGCCGCCAAGTCCTTCCGGAGTAAAATCGGCAAATTTGTTCAAGAAGGCTGGTTGTTTCCACACCGTAAAGAATCCACAGGCCACAAAAAAGAGAATGATCGCAATTTTTAATAAGGTAATAATATTACCAGCCATCCCGGTTTCAGAGGCTCCCCGGTAATTAATGAAGAGAAAAACAAGGACGATGAGGACCCCAAAACCGCGGGTAACCACGGCCTGCGGGAATATCGTATCCAGGTGATACCCGAGCGAGTTTAACGCTTCATTCAGGAAAGATCCGAACCCGGATGCGTACAAACTCCCCGCCACGGCGTGGGCAAACCAACTCATCCAACCCGCCTGAAAGGCATTGCCGCCCGGTAATCCTTCCTTTACCCAGAGATACCCACCTCCAGCTTCAGGAATCGCAGAACCTAGTTCGGCGTAAACCATCGCCGTAAAGATGGTGACAATACCGTTGAGGGCAAATGCCAGAATGAGAGCAGGCCCTGCAGCTCCTGCAGCTAATCCGGTGAGCACAAAGATCCCTGCCCCGATCATGGCACCAACACCGATCATTGTAATGTCAAATAAACCGAGAGTGCGGTTTAGTTCAACCGTTTCCGATCGTGTCGTACTACTGTGATTCATGAATAATACCTATTCGTTGTAATCGTATGGATTCCAAATAAACACGATGTTTAAATACAGAGAGCCACACTAATGAAACCGGTCAAAGAGTGACGGTTTAACATTATTCGGGTAAAAGCGTTTCTCGCAATGCTTACAATAATACACCGTATCCAATTGGAGGGACCGGAGAATGAAACCGGTGGCCGCCAGAAAACATGCTCCGGCAAGGATATATTCAAAAACATGACCGACGATGGTTCCTGTCCAAAACCATAGTCCGAACAAAAAGTAAAGGAATACTCCTACTTGGGCATATCGGGTTTTGATATTGTACGTATCGTACGCGTCACATTTTGGGCAACGAACCTTTGACATGTTACACATCCTCTTTGCTAATATTCTGCGTTGAATTCGCAGGCGCAGATACCTCATAAGGAGAGGCGACTGGCAAGGTGAAAGTAAATCGACTGCCGTCTCCGGGTTCTGATTCAACCCAAATCGTTCCACCATGAGCCCGGACGATTTCTTTACAAATTGCCAGTCCCAGGCCACTGCCAGTATCCTGTTCTTTCTTATGTACCTGGACAAACCGCTCAAAGATCTTGCTTTGATATTCTACCGGAATACCGACTCCATTATCTTCTATCGATACGTGGATAAACTGTTGTGCCCGATGGACTTCCAGAGTAATTGAGCCGTCAGAACCAACATAACGCATCGCATTGGATATCAAATTGGTCATAACCCACGTAATCTTGTTGCCATCGGCAATAACGTCAGGGAGATCGGGTGGGAGTTTCACCGTAAAATCGATAGACTTTTCTTCCAATTGATTGCGGAATACGGTTCCAATCCGTTCTACTAGCGGAGGGATTGTAATGCGTTCGAACTCCATCTGGATTTGTCCGGATTCGATTTTCGAGAGTTCCAACAAATCATTAATCAGGGCCTTCAGGCGGCGCACTTCACTGTGGGCAGTCAGGAGCATTTCTTGGTCTTGCGGAGCAAGTGTTTTTTCCAGATGTTCTCGTAATAAACTCATACTCATCCCAATGCTCGTAAGCGGGGTGCGTAATTCATGTGAGGCCGCCATTACAAACTCACTTTTCAACCGATCGAGTTCCTTCAAGCGTGTCACATCCCGCAGGTGCAAAACCACGCCTTCTATTCCGGATTCCTGACCCCGGAACGGGGTAATGGAATAGGCATAATATCTGGTATCATTCAACTCGGAAAGTGGCATAATCCGTGTCTCTTCCGATAAATCAGGCGCGTGTCCGGTTTTTAGCGTCGTCCGAATGTGGGCAATCAAATCTTCATCAGAGATGAGTTGTTCGAGGGGAATTGGTTGACTCTCAGCCGTCCAGTTCCGTCGGAACAACATGGCTGCGGCGGGATTAAAATTAACTACCTTCTCATCAGGCGCAATCACAATAATCCCATCTTCGATCGTAGTAAGAATCGCCTCATTCTTCTGCTTTTCACGCATAATATGATCAATATTCAACTGCTGATATGACTCAACCTTTTGAGCCATTGTGTTAAATTCGAGAGCCAAACGTCCCAATTCATCCCGAGTTTGCACCGGCACCGTGATATCATAATTCCCCTTGGCAATCTGTTGTGATGCGTCCATGAAGGTCTGGAGAGGTTGCGTGATTTTCCTTGCGATAACGATGCTGAAAATCAAACTCAGTAGTAATCCAACCAATCCAACTGCAATGGTAGAAATAATCGCGGTTCGGGCGACGGTTTGAGCTTGTTGACTGGCTGCATACATAGCAGTTTGATTAATTTCCCGGAGCTGTTCAATCCGGGTATTGAGTTGGTTGTACACCAAAGTAATGGGTGAGTGAGTCCGGGAATTCACACCGGCACTCTGTTGGTTCCCCTGGGTCAGCAAAGGTTCAGTTACTGTCAAATACGCCCGGTACAATGAATCAATTTTCCCCAGCACTGTAGATTCCTCTGTAATCGTAATATTATCCTGCGCCCGGCTCCACCACTGCAGGAAAGCCGTTTCATTGGTCTGGAAATCCCGACGTGCGAGAGTATCCGTACGGGCTATGGATCTGAGCAAGTCAGTATACTGATCGGTTAACGAACTACGCATCTTGTCTGCGGCATAAATGCTTCGATAGTTCTCCTGCAATATACCAGAACTCGCATGTCCGAGACGGACTAAATTTACAATTCCCCAGACAATGACAAGCCCCATAAGAATGAGCCCAATCCCGTGTCCCATAAGTATTTTATTCCGAAGACGCATTGAGTTCTTTCCTTTCTGAGGACATATTTATGCAAGAGGTGTACCACTTCTATTTTACTGATAATTCAATGGATAGCAGAGAGGAAAAACGGCGAGGTCGTGCAAAATGCACGATTAGTGACACTGACGCAGGGCATTATGCACGATGCAGTGGTGAGATAAGTGTTACGTGCTAAATACCATACTTTTGTCGACGGCGATATAAGGTGCTAACATCGATCCCAAGAATATCAGCCGCTTCTTGTATTGAAGCAGTACTGGCTAAGACTCGACGGATATGCAATTCTTCGATCCGTTCAAGTGAGAGCGCGTCACCCAGCGCTGGTTCATTACTTGTGTTGTATAATCGTTCCGGGAGATCGTCTTTTCGAATAGACTCGAATTGTGTGAGAATCACTGCCCGTTCGACAGCATTCCTGAGCTCCCGCACATTACCCGGCCACGAATACTGTTGCAGGGAAACCAGAGCCTCCGGAGTAAATTGGTGAATAGTTTTATGGTTCATCCGAGCGAAGAATTCCAAAAATGACCTCGCCAGGGAAGTAATATCACCTGTACGTTCACGCAAAGGCGGTAGCAAAATATCAATCACGTTTAGCCGGTAGTAAAGGTCTTCACGGAACATCCCCTCTGCGATGGCCTTTTTCAGGTTAGTATTAGTTGCTGCGAGGATGCGAACATCAGCATGTCGCGTAGTCTGTTCGCCCACGCGCTCATAGGTACGTTCCTGAAGGAATCGCAGCAGTTTAGGCTGAATGGACAGCGGCATATCTCCTATTTCATCCAGAAAAAGGGTCCCTCCCTCACAGGCTGAGATACGCCCGGGATTATCGCGAACTGCGCCGGTGAAAGCTCCCTTCACGTGTCCAAACAACTCACTCTCAAGTAATTCAGCAGGAATGGTAGGACAGGAAATCACTCCAAATGGACCGTTTGCCCTATTACTCCAATCATGAATTGCCCGGGCGAATACGGTTTTTCCGGTTCCGCTTTCTCCGGTTAATAATATAATGCTATCGGTGGGAGCCGCTTTTCGGGCTGTTTCGATGGCTTGCTGCATAGCAGCACTTTCGCTGGAGAGCTGAATCCCTGGTTCGAGCCGGTTCACTTGTTCTTCCAAACTGGATACCCGCAACTCCAATGATCGGACTTTTTCCAAACGCCGGGTAACCACTCTGACTTCCTCTGGTTCAAACGGTTTTGGAATATAATCAGCCGCTCCTCGGCGCATCGCTTCAACTGCATTCTCCACCGAAGCGTACGCCGTTATGACCACTATACGAATCCAGGGCGCCCTGGAGTGAATTTCCGGAATAAGATCCAGTCCATTGGCATCTGGTAATCGCAAATCGAGGAAGACCACATCAAAGGCGTGTCGTTGGATTTCTGACAGCGCATCGACTCCATTGCTCACAGACCGAATTCTGTGTCCTTCATCCTCCAGGCATACTGTGAGAGTTTTGCGAATCGCCATTTCATCATCGATAATTAGAATATTTAACTTGTGAGAAGTGGATCGTTTATTCGGCATTATTACTTTTGCTCTTATTTAATGTGCTTTCCGGATAACATAATATCTGCGCCGGTTTCTTCAAATGAGAAAGAGGGAACCCAAAGTAGCATGGAGACACAAACCAGAATCCAAACAATTTACGACCACTGCAGCGAGAAAAGTGTCAATGCGTTCTACATATATACTAGATATGTCGATAGCATCGACACAGAAGGGCTATAAGGCTTTTGATCGGTACGCCCGCTGCGACTCGAATAGAACGATTATTAATGATAGATTTACTAATGAGATCGATAAATACTCTACCCAATGATATCAGGTGATCACACCCGATTATGTTATTTCACGCCCATATGGGATGCCAAGTTTCTTCATCCGATGTCGCAGGGTGCTGGGATTCACCCCAAGGATTTCAGCTGCGCCACCAGGACCGCCAACTTTGCCATCGGCATAATCCAGGGCACGTTCAATGTGCTCAGCGATAACAGTATCCAAAGCCACCGGCCGGGTATCAGCGGCTTCGTCATTTCTATCTGCCGATTCTAACTCCAGCCATTCAAACACCAACGGTCCTACTCTGCGCAGGATAATCTCCCGTTCAATCACATTCTCCAGTTCCCGAACATTTCCCGGCCATTGTTTATTTCGCAGTCGGGCCATCGCCCCTGCCGATAACGCCGGTGGGGGATTGATCCCCATTTCCTGGGCTTTCTTTTCAATCAGGTGATTCACCAAAGCCGGAATATCCTGCCGTCTCTCCCGCAACGGGGGAATTGTAATGGGAAACACGTTAATCCGATACCACAAGTCTTGCCTGAATTCGCCAGACTCAACCATGGCTTCCAGATTTCGATGTGTGGCGGTAATGATCCGGGCGTCGGTTTCGAGCACTTCCTTCCCACCGATGCGTTCAAATGTGTGTGATTGCAGTACCCGAAGTAACCGTAACTGCGCTTCCCGGGGGAGCTCGCCAATCTCATCAAGAAAAAGAGTACCACCTCTGGCTCGCTCAAATCGGCCTTTTTTCTCTGTGACCGCTCCGGTGAAGGCCCCTTTTTCATGACCGAAGAGTTCACTGTCAATGAGCGATTCCGGTATGGCACCACAATTCACTTTAATCAGAGGGCCATTCCGCCGCTGGGATAAATCATGAATCGCATCGGCAATGACCTCCTTTCCCACTCCGGTTTCACCAAGAAGTAAAACCGTTGTATCGGTTGGAGCAACCTGTTCGACTTTTTTCATCACCCGGGAAAGTCCGAAGGAGGCACCAACTACGTCTTGTGCTGATGAGCGACTTGTTTTCTGCAGATAGCGGTTTTCTTCCAACAATGTCGCGTTCAACCGCTGAATCTCCCGGTGAGCAAGTGCATTGCTTAGCGCGATACTAAAGGGCTCTTTGAGTTTGCCGATTAGCTGGGTGTGCTCCTTAGTATATTGACCAACTCCCTCAGCACGCAATAGCAAGACCCCAAGCCGCTGGTCATCCACCATCAATCGCATAATGAGCATCGATGATTCGGGGACTTCGGAAAAATATTCAGCGCGAATGGAAGCCGTAGCCCGATCCTCTTGCACCCGATCGACCGTTCGGATATCCGGTAAGGTGTCTCCGGCGAGTTCGGCGATTGCATCCTTGGGGAGAGGCAGGACAATAGGATTGGAAAGCAGATCATGACTTTCCTGTTCCGTAATCACAGCAATGGTTTTTACCGCATGCATATCCGTATCCAGAATATTGAGGCGGATTTCGTCCAGCGGGAGCTGCTTATGAAGGAGTGGAAAGACTTCGGTTAAACCTTGCGTGAGATTCAACGTACTGCATACCCGAACCGTCACCGCTCGAAACAGATCCTGATCCATCATTTTTCCTCCATGCAAACTATCATATACGGTAGAATACACACGAAATGTCATATATGACAGTACGAAATATCATATATCGCATTCCATTCATTGATCAATTTTATAAGTCATTGTTATTATTGTGTTTATTGTTTTGGCATAGTCGCTGCATATACAATAAATGAACACAAATTCGAAGGAAAAACAATGAGTGCACTTGAAGAAATCCAGATCAGGGTCACCGAGGGAACACGAGAAGAATTGATTGTCCAGCTCCGGGAGAGCTTAGACTCTATGGAACCGATAGATGATCTCAATTCGCTGCAGATATTCTGTCACACAAAGTATGAGACCGACCTCTGCCTGCATTTGCACTGGGCAAAACCCCTATCGGTTCAGGGCAGTACACTGGCGCTGCAGATTCTTTCAGGCATTCAGGAACTCGGCTCGGTGAAACATACGGTGTGGACAACCAAAGAAGTGCGCTAAACTCAAACCTTATGGAGGTTATCATGTCAGACGAATCAACAAGGTATCGAAACGAACAACGACGAGGATTTCGGATACACCGGTTAGTGTACCTTTGCGTTATTCCTTTATTGGCCATCATCAACCTTACATTTGTTCCGGAATTTCTCTGGTTTCTGTTTCCAACGATTGGTTGGGGCATCGGACTGACAATGCACTACGTGTTTGGTGTCCGTCGGCTCAAAGAATCGATGGTCACAGAACCGTATTCCGAGCAATTAAACCGTAACCAAAGGAGATAAAGCAATGAACATGCCATTTTCATCTAAGGAATTTATTCAGGTCATCGTCACATACAATCAGGCCGTCTGGCCTATACAGATTGTCCTCACATTCATTGCGTTTTTATCGCTTATGCTGATCTGGAAGAAAAACGAAGCCCGGAGTCAAATCGCATCAGGAATACTTGGAGGATACTGGATTTGGATGGGAATTGTTTATCATTGGATCCACTTTACGTCCATAAACAAGGCAGCTTGGGTTTTTGGCGGGTTATTTCTCCTCCAGGGAGCACTTTTCATCTATGACGCAGTGGTTGCCCGGAAACTACTCTTCAGTCTGAATGACTCCGGATCGAGAGTGTTGACGTGGCTCTTTTTGGGATATGCCCTGTTACTCTACCCGGTGATTGGCACGATGGTCGGGCATGCCTATCCGCAACTGCCCACATTTGGACTCCCCTGTCCTACTACCATATTTACGTTTGGCATACTGCTGACCTCTGTCCGCAGGATACCAATTCGCCTGTTGATCATCCCTGCTCTCTGGTCAATAATCGGTTTTAGCGCTGCACTGAACTTTGGTGTCTATGAGGATGTCGGATTACTGGTTGCTGCCATCCTGGGAACTCTGACAATAATCCTCAAGAATCGTAAACTCCAACAAAACCAATAACTCGGAGAAAAACCAATGGATAACATTCAAACGGTTAAAGTGAACAGCATTTCAGATGATAAAATCAACGCCTATATACCAACACATCTGGTCAATTTCAGGAGCAAAGAAATTCAAAACCTCATTCAACGACGCGGGTGGCGATCGCTGAACAGCCTGGACAGAATAAAAGCAGCGTATGATTTCTGCAGAAAGGAGATTCTCTTCGGCTATAACCAGGGTGGAGATGCCATCCCCGCCTCAGAGGTCTTATCTAATGGCCTTGGGCAATGCAATACCAAAGCGATCCTGTTTATGGCTCTGCTCCGGGCAATGAACATTGACTGCAGGCTGCATGCCTACACTGTTGATAAGCGGATGCAGAAAGGGGCCGTAGGTCGGACGGCATATCTTGTTGCCCCACAAGAAATTATCCACACAACTGTGGAAGTCAGAGTCGAGAATAAGTGGGTGAACCTGGAAGGGTTAATCCTGGATGATGGCTACATTGCGGGTGTCCAGGCGATGTTCTCTGGGCACCAGGGTGACTTTTGCGGATATGCAATTGGGGTCGAAGATTTCCAAAACCCATCGGTTGAATTCCATGGGAGTGATACCGCCATCCAAAGCACGTCCATCATTCGTGACCTGGGAGTGTACGGTACACCTGATGAGTTTTATGCCGAAAACGGAACGAATACCACAGGACTGAAGAAGATCTTTTACGAGACAATTCTCCATCGCCTGATGAACCGGAACGTCAGGGATATCAGGAATCAGTCCGCTTAGGAGAAAGCGCGAGAGGAATGACAGAAACCCAGAACCGATACATTGAAAAATAACCACTCCGTTTACACTTAAAGGTATCCACAGCTTTCTCAATTGAGATATCTGGAGCCACACCAGTTCCCGTGTGTGAATGATATAACTTCACCAGGCTTTCCAATGCTTCGCCCTCAGAATCCCCCATCGATTTTCGTATTCTCTTCCCATTGATGGTAATATCACAATACCATCGGCTACCGCGTTTACCTTGTCGTGAATAGAGTTTCATTAAAGACCTCTCTATATATTCAAAATGCGTTAATTAGTTCTATAATGGCCAAATTGTAGAATAATTCAACATAAATTCCCACGTTATGCCCTTCCCGTGTACAAATGAACAAAACACCGAATCTCACGACGTCGCAGAAGTCCCCTCATAAGAGGGTTCCGGGCGGGTTGATTCATCGCATTTTGTTGTCCATATGTTGTCCAATCTACTGCGAGTTATGCGGTTTATGCGGTTTATGCGGTTTTCCTCCCCAGACTCCCCCCAAACAGAAAAAGCCCTGTAACCATTGAGAGTCAAGAGTTACAAGGCTTCTGCGTGGTATGCCCGGCGCGACTTGAACGCGCAACCTACGGATTAGAAGTACGGTGGTGTTTTTCTGAAAGGCTTTATTTATAGGGGTTTCAGCGGTATAAAAATTGACCAGTGACCAAAAATGACCATAAATTTTTTGAGAAAACGCTAGACAACGCATCACCGATTTCGTATATTGGTTTAGTGGTAATCATCTGGCCTTCGCCAGAAAACGTTGGATCGAAACCAACCACATCTTTTTTGTCCAGCCATCCAAATGTTAAAATATCCACCAGGATATCACACGGTGGAAAAATGTCTGAGATATATCGTCTCTGGCGATTCAAATAACCATTACATATAAAATGTCAAATGAAGAGAAAGTCCCCGATTTTAGTATCGTGTATATTAGCGAGAATGATCCTGACCTCCAATACGAGCTTGTGGTCAATCTCCAGAGTTTCATTGATCATTCTGGTAGTGCGAAAGCAGGGGCTCAAGCAGCCTGGAATGCATTACACCAATTAATCGAAAATCTGGACCGGCATCCCGTACGGCAAAAAAATGGTCGTGCGGCACGAATCTATGTCACCGTAATGTAGGTAATGTGCCTGGCACACAATCAGCAATCAGTCATCCATCTGGTTGCTGGTTGTGGTTTTTGCTGGTGTACAAACAAGCGGCTTGAAGAATGATCACAGGGAAATTGGATATTTAGCTTAATAAGCGGTCGAGATTTAATTAACAGCGCAACGGATCGCTATGATGAACGATAATTCACGCATAATTTATAATTTTCTTTAACTTTGTTGATTTTTCTCTTGACTTTTATACCCCGTGGGGGTATATTATAAACAGATAACAAAAGACCGTCTCAAAATGGGACGAAACTTAAAGTTTGGGAAAACCAATATGCATAGATGATCAACAAAGCAATTTCACTTCCAAGACTCAACCTCTTTGAGTCTTACTTTTTTTCATTTTTCATACCTTTCCCAGATATCACAACACTAGTTCAAAACAGGAGGATTTTACTATGCAATATTTTAAGTCAAAAGATTTTTACCTCGCCTCGACCCTCATTTACGAAGGGTACGAGATTGAGGATTTCGAAAAGGATGACGGAAAAACTATCTTCTTTTTCGCAGACACACCAGCACTACGTGAAACGGTACAACAATATTTTCACGATGAGATATACGTGACACCATTTCGCTATCAAACAGCGATCAAACAGGCAAAAGCAATCATCTATGCCCGAGAACAATAAGACGGAAAGAGAACACTATGATCTCAAAAAATTATCAAGCAAACCAAACGTTATGAATGAGTCATCAATTATGTAATAATAAACTTTTAAATACGACACCTCAAAACAGTACCACCATCAATCACACCAGTACTATTTCCGGAGGAGGTGATGTTGTATGTATCTAAGCACCTGCTCCAATTATGACGCGTCACAACCTAAAGAATACAATCATAAACGGGTCGCCGCCGGATGGGACTTCCGGGAATATCCGTGGGAAGAAGAGCAAATCATTACACTTTGCACTGCTCGCGGCGTGAGCGGTAACAAATTTGACAACGGCAAACGGTCGAAAGACCACTGGTTGGGGACCTATGCCATTATGTTAGATTTTGATAACGGAGTGGTGACGACGGACTATTTATTAGAGAACCAAGATCGATGGGAATTTGATAGTTATGTCTTCAGCAGTCAAAATCATCAAAAAACAAAATCCGGGGCGTTGGTTGAAGAGCAGGCGTGTGATCGTCTTCGGGTGCTCATTCCATTAGAAGAACCCATTAAAGATGCGGCTCATCTGGAAGCAGTCAAACACGCCCTGGTCGATCAATTCACCCTCGATGGAGAATCAGCATTAGACCAAAGTTGTCTGGATCAATCCCGATATTTTGCCCACGGGACGACCGCAGTCTCGTCGTTTGTTGAAGGACAGGGTGCGATGGATTGGACCACCATTCCAGGGATAAAGGATAAGCCACGTTCCTCTACCATGTCACCATCGGCCTCTGTGGATGAACACACGTTTCGCCTGGAGAGCACGATCAAGGATGAAAATGAAAATATGGTTCCGCTCGTGGATCTAGAGCCAGACACTGCTGTGTATTGTCCTGTCTGCGGCGACGCGCCATATCGCTCGAACACTACCCAACGCAATGCATATTATTTTCTGAATGATGAGGGGCTGCCTGCTATTTATTGTCACAGCTGCAAGTCCCGAGAAATGGGTGTCAGTGGTGATGGGATTTATACACTCCATCCGGATGATATTATGAAGTACAAGTACAAAAAGGATGAGGTCGTTGTATTTATTGATACCCTCAACAGTCAATTTTTGGGGGGATGTGTCGAGCCAGGGCAAACAGAATTTGTGGTACGACCACTCAATGCAGGCACACACGTGACACAGTTTTGCAAGTCTCATAAAATACCGATCCCTGAAGTGTTTCCAAGAGCACGATATGAGATGAAGTTTCACAGCGACCACGTGATCAATTTTGACGGGGGATACGTGAATAAATATATTGCGCCTGCTGTCCTCAGAACGCCTGTTCCGACAGGGCATACGCCGCAATGTCCGCCAACCATCAACAAGATATTGCGACACGTCACTGCTGGCGATCGTCAGATTCTGGAACACTTGGTCAATAATTTGGCGCATCTGGTGCAAACCAGAGAGAAAATGATTGTGTCATACCTGTTTCAGGGCGTGGAAGGCACGGGAAAGGGTTTTCTGTTTGATCAGATTATCAGCCCGATGTTTGGTCGAAACTACTGTGCCCAAACCGATCAAGATGCTTTCGGCAATCAGTTCAATAGTTTCTTAACCGAAAATGTCTTTGTATTGGTCAACGAAGTGTCCGGCGATTTCGTTACCACCAAACGAAAAAATCTGCACACGATTGAAAAAATGAAGACAGCAATCACAGATACGCGTGTACAGATCGAAGAGAAAGGGCAAGATCGATATAATGGACTCAATCAGTGTTCGTTTATTTTTGCGACCAATCGACGACACGGATTAATCCTGGCCGAAGATGATCGACGCTTCAACGTCGCACCGCGTCAAGAGCAAAAAATACAGGATATGCCCTGGTGGCAAGGGTATGAAACTATGGTCACTATAGTTGAGAGCGAATTACAGGAGTTCGTGTGGTATCTGAAACAATATGATGTCGACGAGGCTCAAACAGTGGAAGTGATGAACAATGAGCCGAAACGCATGTTGCAGTCACTCTCGAAAACCGGAGCAGACGTGTTCTTTGAACGCGTACAAGCTGGAGATTTAGAGTGGATTTTGAACAATATTCCGAAAAGCGGCGAAAAGACGGTCATCGAATACAGTGATCACTCTCTGACTTTTCATACGTTGGAGGACACCTTGATGAAAAGTAACAAGATACCACAAAAAACCCTCTGTGCTTTATATAATCTGATCAATAAAAAGGATTTATCCGTTGAAATGTATGGACGATTGGCTCAGGAGCACGGAATGCCGCTACCAAAGACCATACGATTGGGCAAGTTGGTTGATTGGGGTATTGCAATTGACTGGCAGAAGCCAGCAAACCTCGATGAGGACAATTAAACGCGTAAATGTAAGAGTTGTAAGGGTGTACACCAAGAACTCTTACAGACTTAAACCCAGTGATAGCAAGGGATAGCGAGAATTTGTAAGACTGTAAGAGAAAAAAACAATGTTAGAAGATATTGTAGTGAAAGCAAAGGTATCATAATAAATAATGCTTCACAGTCCAGAATTACTCTTACACTCTTACATTTTTCGTCCCCACGGAATCAAGGGAGAAAAACGATGGGATTTCATTCCCACCATTAAAAAACCAGAATAAAACTAATGATAAAACAAATTTTAATTGCAGATATGACAACGCAAACCTATTACGAAGGGCGGCAAATGCCTTCCTTAAAACAAGACTGGCAAGTCACGCCGATCAAAAGAGCAGAGTATCTCGATGTATCGGCTCGGCCATCTCAGCAGATACGAAACATTCAAGCACCGTCTGTGCGGTATGATTTTTCACCACGCAGTTTACCACAGAATAACGGACAAACTGTCAGCTTATACATACCAACGAATCTCTTGAGAACTTCGCCACCAGAGATATCGCAAATGCCTCACTATACCGAACACCTGTTAATGCATCTCTGTGGATATGATCAGTCAACATTTCATCAACTGGTACACGCCATAGCAGAATTGGTGCAGACGGGAAAGAAATTGCCCAAGGCTTTCTTATTCCGTGGAGTGTATATGTCCGGATGGCAATATTTCCGCGATGAAATCTTGAGCCCGATCTTTGGCCGGGGATATTGTGCCTCAATCTGGCCGACCCAATGGAAAAAGCAGCCAAAGTATCTGCGCTACTGGGAGCAAAACTATCTGCTCTTTGCTGAACAAGTGAGTGGAGATTTTACAAAGCCCGTGCAGGGAAAAACACAATTGATTGAAGAATTGATTACTCACCAACAGATCACCTTCAATGGAGTGACCTATGAAATGGGTGGCAATTTGTTTTGTGCGACTGAGATGATTGATGCGGTCAAGTTGACTGTAGGGCAGCCACTATTTATCCGGACACCCTATCAAAATGAGTGTATTGACGAAACGGCGTGGTGGCCTGAATCAGACAGTGTCTTTCGTGAGACGCTCGCTTCAGAGTTACCTGAATTGGTTGGATATTTATATAATCTTTAGAAGACAGCAATGTCAGTGGGTCTAACAAATCAGATGCAAAGTTAACTGATACTCACAGTCAACCTCTTCATCCGCAGTTTGTCGGTGAAGGGGTTTTGCTGTTTTCTGCGGCTTGGATTCATCTTTCTTTTTCCGCTATCAAGGATTCTCGAAAACAAGTTTCTACCGGGCCTTATATAATCTACGAGGTACTTCGATTTCGAAGAGTCCTTATATAATACCGCGTCTAAAACCATTTTGTAAAAATTTTTTTATAATTTTTTAAATGGTCCCTAATAGGATTTTAAAACGTGGAGTTTGCGCTATGTCCACTCAATCTGGATACCATCCTTTCCCATTTTCACTGTTGGTGGCTTTTGACGGGTAAGGAGTTTGATGGCCATAAATCCTCCTGAAAAAACAAAGGTAATACCTCCAGAGACTAGCAACCCCAGTTTACTTGTGGGCTCAGGATCAAAAATTGCCGCAACGATTAGTCCTACGCCCACGGCGGAAACCCCCAAAGCAACTAATATCCCAATCCAATCCTCTTTGGTCAGGCCCATATCTCGCCCAATCTCTAACAAGGTCTGAGTTTCTGGAGTGATTCCAACTTCAGCATCATCAACTAAAAAAATGGGCACTTGATCCCGATAGGCAAGCACTAATTCCTTAAACCAATTTTTTTTAGAAGTACGTATATTTACGGTCTGATTCTGAGCATTCAAATCATTCTCCTTGATCCTTATTGTATATGTGGACTAGTATTCTCTTATGAAGTTTGTGCTCCGCCAAACCTCCTCTTGATTTTTTGCCACAAACCGCTGCCCACCATTTCATCGGCTACATCCAAGATGTGTTGCACAACTTCCAATATGTCCCCGTCACCGGCCCAATGTTCGTGTACGATTTCTGGATCTGAATTATTGATTACCTGCTTGAGCACTAACGCTGACACCACAATGTCATCAATATAGCCGGGTGCTCCAACAACTGCCTCTGGAATTAGATCTACAGGAGAAACAAAGTAGGCGATTGCTCCGGCCAATTCCGCTTTACTTTTAGCGGGAATTCGGCTATCCAAAGATAATTTACAGAGAAGATGAAACAAATCTGGAGCTAACATTAAAATTTCACCATAGGTGTGCCCCCCGTGTGCTTGTAACCATTCTGAGATATTCCCGCGTAACCGCTGGTAAAAATCTTGATTAGGATCAGGCATACTATAACCCCCTTGGTTAATAACTCATCAATTATTAAATACACGGTGTCAGATGAACTAAACAGCCTTATAGTACACAAAGGAAGATGGGAATAAAAGAAAAATATTCCGACTATTGTCCGTAGACTCTGCGTCACACTGGCTCTAATCTATGATGTGGATATTAAAGCAGCCTTTGGCACAGTCTTACGAAAATATCGTACGAAAGTCGGCCTAAGCCAAGAACACTTGGCATTGGAAGCCGGTTTGGATCGCTCTTATATCAGTCTGATCGAACGAGGATTACGTGGAGCTAGTTTAGAGACGATTATCACGTTAGCCCATACTTTAGATATCACAGCCGCAATACTCGTGCAGGAGACTGAACAACTTATTTCATTGGAATAAACCTACATCAAGGATTTCGGTTTATATTCCCACTCCATCAAGAAACTCAAATAACCTGATTCTTCGATTGAGAAGAGTGATAGTACTGCTTCTGGACTTTATATACCCAAAAGCTGAACTTTTCAGTCCTGATAGG